>Ga0207648_10000567_pt1 | contig 41400 bp, 41 predicted proteins | sample KBSMisM32_FD_184310 | JGI IMG/M metagenome (GOLD analysis project Ga0207648, IMG submission 184310) | Miscanthus rhizosphere microbial communities from Kellogg Biological Station, Michigan, USA - KBS Miscanthus M3-2 (SPAdes) (version 2) | ecosystem: Host-associated > Plants > Roots >... | reverse complement strand
CGCGTCGGTCAAGTGCCAGGCCGCGGACCAGGCGATGTTCCGGCACGTCGGCATCGAGCCGCGCACCGAGCGCATCCTCGCGCTCAAGAGCTCGGTGCATTTCCGCGCCGACTTCGAGCCGATCGCGCGCGAGGTGCTCGTCGTCGCCGCCCCCGGCCCGGCGAAGGCGGACCCGACGATGTTCTCGTGGACGCGGCTTCGCCCGGGTCTTCGGTTGAAACCGTTGGGCCCCGCCTTCACGCCCGCGAATTAGCGCGATGAAGCGCCGCTACGTCCTCGCGCTGGTCAAGCACGAGACCAACACGTTCTCGCCGATCGCCACGACGCTGTCGTCGTTCGGCCACGGCGAAGGCCCGGCGTACGGTGCGGCGGCCGCAGCGCGCTTCCGCGGCACCAACACGCCGCTCGCGGCGTACCTCGACATCGCGCAGCGCGAAGGCGCCGAGGTCGTGACGCCGGTCGCGGCCGAGTCGTGGCCGTCGAACAAGGCGTCGCGCGAGACGTTCGAGACGCTCGTGCGCCCGATCGAGGACGCCGTGCGCGCCGGATGCGACGCCGTGTTCCTCGACCTGCACGGCGCGATGGTGATCGACGACTGCGACGATCCCGAAGGCGAGATCGCGCACCGAATTCGACGAATCGCCCCCGCGATGCCGATCGCGGTGACGCTCGACTACCACACCAACCTTTCGCGCGAGCTCGTCGACCACGCGACGGTCATCGCCGGCTACAAGACCTATCCGCACGTCGACATGTACGACGCCGGCATGCTCGCCGGCACGATCCTCAAGCGCGCGCTGGACGGCGAGATCGATCCGGTGATGGCGTGGGGCTGGAAGCCGCTGGTCGCGTCGGTGATGCGCCACGCGCCCGAGGACGGGCCGTCGGGCGACATCCTGACCTACGCGCGCCAGCAGGAGCGCCTCGGCCGCGTGCTCGCCGCGACGCTCCTGCCGTCGTTCCCGCACGCCGACACGCCTTACACCGGCGTATCGGCGATCGTGGTCGGCGACGCTCGCAAGGGCGGCCGGGAAGCGGCGCGCGAAGTGTGCGACCGCATGCTCGCGATCGCGTGGGAGCGCCGCGCCGACTATGCGTTCCATGCGCCGCCGCTCGTCGAGTCGGTGGCGCGCGCGAAAGCGCTCGGCGAGGGCAACCCGGGGGCACCGGTGCTCCTAATCGACCACTGCGACAATTGCGGCTCGGGCGGCGCGCAGGACGTGATGAAGGTCGTCGCCGAGATCCTGCGACAGGAGCTCGACGGCGTCGCGATCGCGCCGATCCGCGATCCGCAGGCGGTCGCGACGATGATCGAGGCCGGCGAAGGGCAGAACGTGCGCCTCGCGCTCGGCGGGAGGACCGCGATGCCGTCGATCGGCCTCGCCGGCAAGCCGCTCGAGGTCGCGGGGCGCGTCGAGCGCATCACCGACGGCGCGTTCACGATCACCGGACCGATGTACACCGGGATCCGCACGTTCCTCGGCCGCACCGCGGTGCTCGACACCGGCCGCGCGAAGATCGTCGTCACGTCGCGTCCGCACGAGCCGTTCGATCTCGGCGTGTTCACGCATGCCGGCATCGACCCGCGCAAGCAGCGCTACATCATGCTCAAGTCGCGCATCCACTACCGCGCGGGCTTCAAGCCGATCGCCTCGCACATCGTCGAGTGCGCCGGCGAGGGCGTCACCAACGCCGACCTGTCGGTGTACGACTACCGAAAGCTCGTGCGGCCGATCTATCCCCTCGACCCGATGTAGGGCCTGTTAGCGATGCGCCCCTTCCACCTTCTGATCGACGTAGGCAACACGTTCCTCAAGTGGGGGCTGTTCCAGCCCTCGGAGGATGGCGGCGCGCGCGAGAACCGGCTCGAGTCGGGCCACGCGCTGCTCGAGGAGATCCCGGCGCTTCCCGCGCAATTCGCGAAGTACCCGGCGCCCGCGCGCATCGTCATCAGCAACGTGGCAGGCACGCGCGTGCGCGCCGCGACGATCCGGGTGCTCGAGGTGTGGCCGGACGCCCCGGCGCCGTATTGGCTCGTGCCGCAGCAAGAGCAGTGCGGCGTGAAGAACAGCTACCGCAATCCGGCGCAGCTCGGCTCCGACCGGTGGGCCGCGCTGATCGGCGCGCGCTGGCTGATGGGCGCGCGCGCGGCGATGGTCGTCGTGTGCGGAACCGCGACGACGATCGATTTCCTGTCGCCCGACGGCGTGTTCAAGGGCGGCACGATCATGCCCGGCGTCGGCTTGATGCTGCGTTCGCTGCACGAAGGCACCGCCGCGCTGCCCGACCAGGACGGCGACTTCTTCGACTACCCGACGCAGACCGTCGACGCGATCGCGAGCGGCTGCCAGCACGCGCAGGCCGGCGCGATCGAGCGCATGTACGCGCACGAGTCCGGGATCGTCGACGACCTGACCTGCCTGGTCTCGGGCGGCGCCGCGCGCGCGGTGCTGCCGCGGCTCGCGATCCCGCACCAGTACCACGAGAACCTGGTGCTCGAGGGCCTCTATCGCGTCTCGCTGGCGACCTGACGGCTAGACGACCTTCACGACGAGGTCCGGCAGCTTGTCGATGTGCGCGGTCATCACGTCGCCGCGCACGACCGGCCCGACGTTCTCGGGCGTGCCCGAGTAGATGATGTCGCCGGGCCGAAGCTCGAACGCCTCGGAGAGCTTGCTGATCTGCTCGGCGACCGACCAGATCATCTGGTTGAGGTTGGCGTTCTGCTTGACGGCGCCGTTGACCGCCAGCGTGATGCGCCCCTGCTCGAAGTGGCCGATGTCGGCGACGCGGTGCAGCGGCCCGATCGGCGCCGAGCGGTCGAAGCTCTTGCCGATCTCCCAGGGCTTTTTCTCGTCGCCCATCGCGCGCTGCAGGTCGCGGCGCGTCATGTCGAGGCCGACCGCATAGCCGTAGACGAGATCGAGCGCTTGCGCCGTGGTGACGTTGCGCCCGCCCGCCTTGAGCGCGGCGACGAGCTCGACCTCGTAGTGGTAGTTCTTGGTCAGCGGCGGATAGGGATGGTCGCCGACGGTGCCGGGCATCACGACCTGCACCGCGTCGGTCGGCTTCTGGAAAAAGAACGGCGGCTCGCGCGTCGGGTCCGAGCCCATCTCGCGCGCGTGCGCCGCATAGTTGCGCCCGATGCAGTAGATGCGCCGCACCGGGAACCGCTCGGTCGTGCCGACCACCGGGATCGTCGTGCCCGCCACGACGAACGGCATCGGCGCGGCGCTCGTCGTCTCCGAAGTCGTCGCGCAACCGGCGACGGCGCCGGCGGCGACCGCGCCGGCGGACTGCAACAGGTGACGCCGCGTGATTCGCTTCATCGTTCTCCTCCTTCGTGGGTCAGCACTCGCGCGGGGCCTTGCCGCGCGGCGCCGGATGGATGTTGTCGACCCAGTGCACCGCTTCGGGATTGGGCTCGACGTTGGGCAGGTCGAGGTTGACGACGACCGGCTGCTGGCCGCTGCGGCACAGCACGCACGACAGCGGCTCGTCCTCGCTCGCGTTGATCTCCTGGTGCGGCACGAACGGCGGCACGTAGATGAAGTCGCCGGGGCCGGCCTCGGCGGTGAACTCGAGGCGGTCGCCCCACTTCATGCGCGCGCGGCCCGACACGACGTAGATCACGCTCTCGACCGGACCGTGGTGATGCGCGCCGGTCTTCGCCTTCGGGTGGATGACGACCGTGCCCGCCCACAGCTTCTCCGCGCCCGTGGTCGCGGTGGTGATCGCCGCGGCGCGGTTCATGCCGGGCGTCTGCGCCGTATTGGTGTCGAGCTCGCCCGCGCGCACGACGCGCACGCCGTGCAGCCGCCACTTCGAAGGGGATGGTGCGCTCATCGCGTCTTCATTATGAGCCAGCCGGCGCCTAGGGGCCGAACGCGCACATGATCGTCGCGTCGGGGCCGTAGCCTTCGCGGATCCAGCCGAGCGCTTCCATCGTCGCCCGGATCGCGGGCTTGGTCGTGTAGCGGTGGTTCGCGTCGTGCAGCCCGTTGTACACGCGAAAGACCGGCACCGTCCCGGCGGGACATGCGCCCGTGACCGCGTTCGGCAGGTCGATCTGGAACACGTTGTCGCTTTCGATCTGCCATTCGGCGCCGAAGAACGCGTTGACCTCGTAGCACTCCCGCGCGCTCGCCGAATAGAAGTGCGAGTCGATGCCCGCGGCCGGCAGCCCATAGTAGCGGCACACCGGGTTCATGGTCGCGCCCGCGCTGCTGCCTGCGACGTACGCGCGGAAGCTCTCGCCCGTGCGCACCCAACCGGTGAAGAAACCGGTATCGAGCGCGTGGATCTCGGCGGGATCCGCGCTCATGAAGTAGTGCCCGAAGCCCGCGTGGAAGAACTCGACGACCTCGACCGTGGCGACCGGCGGCGGGAACGGCACGAGCGTCACGCTTCCGGCGACGATGAAGCGCGCCCAGCCGCAGTTGTAGCACTCGACGCCCCCCGAGCGTTCGAAGAACGTGGCCGTGTCGATCGGCACGCTCGCCAGCGCGCCGTCCAGCGGCGCGGTCGTCGTGATGCGAAAGTCGCGCGCGACGTCGAGCCCGCCGCCCTCCGGCGCGCGGAAAATGATCGTCGGCACCAGGAGGTTGGCCGAGTAGGCCCCCGGGTTCCCCGACTCGAACGCGATCGAATTGCCCGGCAGGTAGGTGAAAGGCAGGAAGTGGACGCCGGCGGTGACGCGGATGTTGAAGCTCGTCACCTGCTTGAGCGCGTCGTCGTAGCCGAAGCTGCCGACGACGGTGGCGCCGTCGTCAAGGACTAACCCTTGAAACTGCCAGAAACGCGTCGCCGCGGCGGCACCCGGCGTCGTCACGCTCGCCCCGATGGCCAGTGCGAGCGCCAGCATCGTCCTCAGGATCTTCATCGCGCCCTCCGTCGATGCAGATGCGGGTCGTCCACGCTACGCCCGATGCGTGTCAGCCGCCAGCCGGACCGTGGTGCCGATATTCCGTCGGCCGCCTACGTCGGCGGCGCGGCGAACGCGCACATGATCGTCGCGTCGGGGCCGTAGCCTTCGCGGATCCAGCCGAGCGCCTCCATCTGCGCGCGGATGACCGCGCTCGTCGTGTAGCGGTGGTTCGCATCCGCGCGATGATTGAACACGCGATAAACGGGCACCGTACCGGTCGGGCAGGCGCCGGTCGTCTCGTCGGGCAGGATGACCTGGAACACGTTGCCGCCCTCGGCCTGCCATTGCTCCCCGTAGTCGCGGTTGACGCGGTAGCACTCGGCCGGGCTCGCCGAGTAGAAGTGCGAGTCGAGGCCCGCCGACGGCAAGCCGTAGTAACGGCACACGGGCCGCACCGGCGAAGCGTCGTAGCTTCCCGGCGCGTGCACGCGGAAGGTCTCGCCGGTCCGCGCCCAGCCGCTGAAGAAACCGCTGTCGAGGCCCGCGATCTCGGGCGGATCCGCCGACAGGAAATAATGGTCGAACCCCGCGTGATGGAACTCGATCGCGTCGACGAGCGCGACCGGCGGCGTGAGAGCGACGCGCTCGAGCGCGCCTCCGACGACCATGCGCACCGCGCCGCAGTCCAGGCACTCGAGGGAGGTCGCGCTCGCCAGGTCGATCGGCACGACGGGGTCGTCCACCGAGAACAACGCCGTGCTCGTCAGCCGCAGCTGGCGTGCCTGCACGCCGGCCGCATGCGGATGCCCCGCCTCCACCGACGAGAACGTGACCGCCGCGTAGGCGCCGGCGACCGATGCCGACGTCGAGTAGTACACGATCGAATCGCCGGGCATGTAGGCGAACGGCAGCAGGACCGTGCCGCGCTGCACGGTGACGTGCCACGACACGACGGTGTCGCCGACGTCGTCGTAGGTGAATGTCCCCTGCGCGGTCGTCCCGTCGTCGAACGCGACGCCGGACAGCCGCCACTGGATCAGCGCCGCGCTCGCGTCGAGCGCGATCGCGCAGCCAAGCGCAACGACGGCATTCCTTGCCGCACGCAAGGTCTTCATCGGCCTCCTCGTTGCCGGGATCGGAAAGTCACGCTACGCCCGCGCCAGTCAACCGTCCAGCCGGACCGTCGGGCCGGCGGGACTATCATGGACACCTCACCAGCAGGAGTGCCCCATGACCCAACGCAGCGTCGTCATCCTTTCCGGCGTCCGGACCGCCATCGGCAGCTACGGCGGCAGCCTCAAGGACATCCCGCCCAGCGAGCTCGGCGCGCGCGTCGTCCGCGAGGCGGTCACCCGCGCCAAGGTCGACCCCGCGGAGATCGGCCAGTGCGTGATCGGCAGCGTGATCCACACCGAGGCGAAGGACATGTACATCTCTCGCGTGGTCGCGGTGAACGGCGGGTTGCCCCATGGTTCCGGCGCATTCACCGTGAATCGGCTGTGCGGCAGCGGCATGCAGGCGATCGTGTCGGCGGCGCAGACGATCCTGCTCGGCGACACGGACGCGGCGATCGGCGGCGGCACCGAGAGCATGAGCCGCGCGGTCTACGCGAACCTCACGCAACGCTGGGGCGCCCGCATGGGCGACAACAAGACCGTGGACATGATGGTCGGCGCGCTGACCGACCCGTTCGACACGATCCACATGGGCATCACCGCCGAGAACGTCGCGAACAAGTGCGGCATCACGCGCGAGCAGCAGGACGCCTTCGCGGTCGAGAGCCACCGTCGTGCGGTCGCCGCGCGCAATGCCGGGCACTTCAAGAGCCAGATCGTGCCCATCGAGCTCAAGAGCAAGAAGGGGCCGACGCACTTCGACACCGACGAGCACATGCGCGAGGACGCGACGCTCGAGGGAATGGCGAAGCTCAAGGCCGTGTTCGTGAAGGAGAACGGCACGGTGACGGCCGGCAACGCCTCTGGCATCAACGACGCGGCCGCCGCCGTCGTGCTGATGGAAGCGGGCGTCGCGGAGAAGAAGGGGCTGAAGCCGATGGCGCGCCTGGTCTCCTACGGCCACGCGGGCATCGACCCGAAGATCATGGGCCTCGGCCCGGTCAGCGCGGTCAAGAGCGCGCTCCACAAGGCCGGCCTCAAGATCTCGGACATCGACGTGATCGAGTCGAACGAGGCGTTCGCCGCGCAGGCGATGGGCGTATCGAAGGAGCTGGGCCTCGATCCCGCGAAGGTGAATCCGAACGGCGGCGCCGTCGCGCTGGGCCACCCGATCGGCGCGACCGGCGCGATCCTGACGATCAAGTGCATGAACGAGCTGCACCGAACGAACAAGCGCTACGGGCTCATCACGATGTGCATCGGCGGCGGACAGGGCATCGCCGCGGTGATCGAGCGGCTCTGAACGCGCGCGCAGCCCCCACGGAGGCGACGATGGCCAGCAGCATCCGCAAGGTCGACTATTTCTACACGATGGTCCCCAATCGCGCGGGGCAGGCCGCGAAGATCCTCGCCGGCCTCGCGGCCGCGGGCGTGGACCTCGTCGCGTTCTCGGGCTTCCCCGCCGGCAAGGGCTCGCAGCTCGATCTCGTGCCCGCCGACTCGGTGAAGCTTCGGCGCGCCGCGAAGAAAATGGGCGTCGCGCTGTCCAAGCGCAAGACGGGCTTCCTCGTGCAGGGCGACGATCGCGTCGGCGCATTGACGCGCATCGCGACCGCGCTCGCGGTCGCGAAGATCAACATCACCGCGATCGACGCGGTCACGGCCGGCAAGGGCCGCTTCGGCGCGATCTTCTGGGTCAAGCCGGCGGCGGTCGCGAAGGCCGCCAGGCTGCTCCGCGCGCGCTAGGGGCCGTCAGCGCCGCGGCATTCGCAGCACGACGCGATTGACGTCGCCGTCGCGCTCGTAGCGCTCGACCTCGACGAGGTTGCCGACCAGCCATTGGCCGAGGCCGCCGACGCCGCGCTCCTCGATCGGCGCCTCGAGGTCGCCCGGCGCGGTCGCGAGCGCGTCGCGCGGGTCGTACGGCGGCGCGCGGTCCTCGCAGACCAGGCGCACGTGGCCCGCATCGAGCGAGAGCGCGAGGCGAACCGCGCCGCCCGAGCCTTCGCCGTACCCGTGCGCGACGATGTTGAGGAAAAGCTCCTCGACGACCAGCGTGATGCGCAGCATGTCCTCGCGGCCGACGCCGTGGTGCGAGCAGAACGACGCGACGAACGACGCGGTCGCGCCGACCGCGTCGAGCCGCGCGTCGAACATGCCCTCGTCGACCTCCGCCGTCATACACTAGCGCCCATGACCCGCGCCCCGATGCTTGCCCTCGCGTTCGTTCTCGCCACGCTTCCGGCCTTCGCGGCCGAGATCGGGCAGGTCAAGACGGCCGCCGGCACGGTCGCGATCGATCGCGGCGGCGCGACGGTCGCCGTGAAACCTGGAACGCGTGTCGAGGCGACCGACGTCGTGCGCACCGGACCCGACGGCACGGTGGGCATCACGATGAGCGACAACGCATTGCTCTCGCTCGGGCCCAACAGCGTGCTGGTGCTCGACAGCTTCGCGTTCGACGCGACGACGTACCAGGGCAAGTTCGATGCGACGCTGTCGAAGGGCTCGCTCGCCGTCGTGTCCGGCAAGATCGCCAAGCAATCGCCCGACGCGATGAAGGTGCGCACGCCGGCGTCCGTCCTTGGCGTGCGCGGCACCGAGTTCGTCGTCAAGGTCGACGACTGACATGACGCGCGTCGCCGTCGCGTCGATCGCGTTGCTCCTGGGCGCGTGCAGCTCGACGACCGTCGTGCTGCTGCCCGAGGCCGACGGACGCAAGACCGAGCTCACGGTGACCGATTCGCGCGGCGACATCGTGCTCGACCGGCCGTATGCCGGCGTTCGCCGCAATGCCCTGCGCACGCAGCCGTACGCGTCGAGCGCGGACGAGGTCAAGCGCGACTTCGGCGCCGCGCTCGCCGCGCAGCCGCCACGCGAGAAGCGCTTCACGCTGCACTTCCCCGAGGGACGCGACGAGATCGCCGACGAATCGCGCGCCGTGCTCGACGCGGCGCTCGCCGAGATCGCGGCGCGCCCCGTGCAGGACGTGCTCGTCGTCGGCCACACCGATCTCGTCGGCAGCGGTCCGCTCAACGACGCGCTCGCGAGGCAGCGCGCCGACACGGTGCGCGCCGAGCTGATCCGCCGCGGCATCGCCGCCGACGCGGTGCAGGCGTCCGGGCGCGGCAGCCGCGAGCCGGCCGTCCCGACGCCAGCGGGCGTCGCCGAGCCCCGCAACCGGCGCGTCGAGATCGTCGTCAGGTAGCGAGCGATCGCCGCCCCCTGGGGGGAGGCGATCGAAGATCGCTTCGGGGGGATGTCCCTCACGCAGTCCATCGGTAAGCGAGGATCGTGACGTCGTCGGTCGGCTCCGCGCCGGCCGCGAACGCGAGCACGTCGTCGCGCATCGCGTCGACGAGGTCCTGCGCCTTCCCGGGCTGCTGCCGCCACCGGTCGAGGATCGCCTCGAGGCGCGCGCGCCCGTACATCTCGCCCTCGGGATTGCGCATGTCGGTGACCCCGTCGGTCGTCATCACGACGAGCTCGTCGGGATCGAGGAACGTGTGCTCGCCGCGGTACTCGAAGCCGTCGACGGTGCACAGCGGCGGGCCGTCGCCGGCCGACAGCCGGCGCAGGCCCGAGCGGATGCCGACGCAATACGGCGAGTCGTGGCCGGCGTTCGCGTAGACCAGGTCGCCGGTGTCGAGATCGAGGATGCCCGCGAACAGCGTGACGAACAGCCCCTCGCTGTTCTCGCGCGAGATCTCGCGGTTCGCGGCGGACATCCAGGCGCCGACATCGTCGTCGGGATGGCGCACCGCGGCGCTCTTCGCGAGCGCCTTCGACACCGCCATGAAGATGCTCGCCGACAAGCCTTTGCCGGCGACGTCGCCGATCAGGAAGAACCAGCGCCGGCCGTCGAGCCGGAAGAAGTCGTAGAGGTCGCCGCCCACCTCGCGGGCGGGCACCATCGCCGCCGCGAGGTCGAGCCTTCGCTCGTGCGCGAACCCGTCGACGCGCGGCAGCATCGCGACCTGCACGCGCCGCGCGGCCTCCATCTCGCCGGAGATTCGCGCGGTCTGCTCGCGGTCGTGCTGCATCTCGCGCCGCAGCGCGCGGCGCTCGCGCGACGCTTCCCCGAGCGTGAGCGCGAGCAGCGTCGCGAACAGCGCGAGCATCGCGAGCGCCGGCGAAAGCGCGTCGAATTGCAGCCGGCCCCACTTGAACGCGGCGAGCGCCGCGAGCGCGGGCACGAGCATCGCGCCGACCGCGAACGAGACGGTCGCCGGCGTGCGCCACAGCGGCGCCGCGCGGATCAGCATGAGGCCCAGCGCGGCGAACAGCGCGATCTCGAGCCCGCGCGCCCACGGCGGGCGCATGATCGACGACTGGTCGTAGAAGTTCTCGATCACCTGCGCGTGGATCTCGACGCCGGGCAGGCGCTCGCCGAGCGGCGTCTCCTGGTAGTCGACCTGCATGACGCCGGTCAGCCCGACGATCACGATCTTGCCCGCCAGCCGCTCGAGGTCGGCGCGGCCCTGCAGCACGTCGATCGCCGGCACGAAGCGGCGCGGGTCGTGCGGCGAGTAGTGCAGCCGGAGCATGCCGTCGGCCTCGGTCGGCGTCGCGAAGGCTCCCGTCTGGAGCGCGGCCACGCCGCCGTCGCGCGCCTTCAGCCGGATGAGCGGCGCCTTCACCGCGACGCGCACCAGCTCGAGCGCGAACGACGGCACCAGCGTGCCCTCGATGCTGGCGACCATCGGGATGCGCCGCACCACCCCTTCGACCGTCTCGGCCGACAACAGGCCGTGACCCGCCGCCGCCCGCTCGAACATCTGCAGGTTGGGAAGCGCGCCGGCGTAGCGCGTCACCGCCGAGTGCACCGCGACCGCGTCGTCCTTCGACGCGCCTTCGACGACGATCGGCGTGGCGAACACGAGCATGCCGGTCGCGTCGGGCGTGCCGGCCATGCCGAGCACGACGAGGCGCGACTGGGCGATCGCGCGCGTGAGCTCGGCGTCGTGCGACGGCAGCGACTCGAGCGCCTGCGCGAGCTCCGAGTCGTGCGTCGGCATCGTGTCGAGCCAATGCTCGGGCGAGCTGCGGTCGGACTCGGACATCAGGATGTCGAGGCCGATCGCGTAGGGCTTCGCGCGCTGGATCTCGCGGATGAGCTGCGCGAGCACGGTGCGCGGCCACGGCCACTGGCCGAGGGCGGCCATGCTCCGCTGGTCGATGTCGACGACGACGGCAGGCGCCGCCTTGACGGTGCGCGGCAGCAGGCGCTGCGACGCGTCGAACCACTGGAGCTGCTGGCGCGTGATGAACGGTGGTTGCGCCCAGAGCAACAGCGTCAGGACGCCGAGCACCCCGAGACCGACCCACCGAACCCGACCGTCGCCGCCGACGCGGCCGTCGGCCGCCTCGCGCGGTTCCGGCGTCACAGGTCGATTTCCATCCCGTCGTAGGCGGCGGTGACCGTCATCGGCGCGCCGGTGCGGCAGATCTCCTCGTAGCGCCGCGTGTCCGCCAGCACGCGCGCGATCGACGCGTCGTCGAACGCGGGCTCGTGGTGGAACATGCACAGGTGCTTGACGCCCGCCGCGTGGCACAGCTCGACGCCGGCGATGTTGCTCGAGTGGCCCCAGTCGGCCTTGACCGAGATCGCGTCGGCGAGCGAGTACATCGCGTCGAAGATCACGAGGTCCGCGGCACGGAAGAAGTCGACGAACGCGTCGGTCTCCTTGCGGTTGCCGAGGTCGTGCTCGGAATCGGTCGTGTAGATCACCGCCTTGCCGTCGTGCTCGAAGCGATAGCCGAACGAGTCGCCCGAGTGGCGCTGGAGCTTGAGCATGACCTTCATGCCCGCCACGTCGTGCCACTTGCCCGGCTCGAGCCGCCGGAACTGGATGTCCGCGCGGAACGTGTTGAAGTCGACCGGAAAACTCGGCTGCTCCTGCTGGCGGCGCAGCGCCGCCTCGAGGTGCGGGTGGCCGCCGTAGATGATCACGCGGTTGCCCGGGATGTAGGCCGGCGTGAAGAACGGCAGCCCCATGATGTGGTCCCAGTGCACGTGCGACATGAACACGTGGTAGGTGCGTCCGTCCCCGTTGCGGGTCAGCGCGGACTGGCCGAACGGCCGCACGCCGGTACCCAGGTCGCAGATCACGAAGTCCGGCCCGCCGTTCTCGATCTCGACGCACGACGTGTGGCCGCCGAACGTCGCGCCGTCGGCGAACGGCAGCGCGTCGACGAAGCTCTCGAGCTCGGCCTCGTCGCGGAAGGCGCGGCCCGAGGCCGAGCGCAACGCGGCGACGAGCTTGCGGCGCACGCCGTCGACGGTCAGCGCGACCGGGATCGAGCCGCGCGTGCCCCAGAAGCGGACGCGCATCACGAGCGCTCCGTCGCTCCGGCGCGGTCGAAGGCGGCGAGCGCCTGCGCGGAGATCGCGCCGACGGCCTCGCGGACGTCGCGACGCACGTCGACGACGTGGTGGAAGCGGCTGATCTCGACGATCTCGGCGACGATCGGCTGGAGCGACGCGATCGCGATGGACGCCTTGCGCGCGCGGAGCGCCTTCGCGGCGACCATCAGCACGCGCAGTCCGACGCTGCTGATGTAGTCGACGCCCGCGAGGTCGACGACGAGGCCGCGCACGCTCGAGTCGGGGGCGAGCGAGGGCGCGATCGCGGCCTCGAGCGCCTGGGCGCCGGCGAAGTCGATCCGTCCTGAAGCGGACACGACGACGACGTCGGCATACGCGTGGGTCGGGCATTGCATGGCGGGGTTCCGGGGCATCCCCCCAGCGCTCAAACCCGGGGCGGTCGGCGGATTATAGGAGAGGCCAAGCGCCGATGGCGGCGCGCGCCGACGAGCGCCCGACCAAGGCGAATATTCGCCTTGCACGCCGAACGATCACCCCGATCACCCCAGGTTGGGCGCCAGCCGGCGCCGTGCGGCCTCGATCGGCATGCCTTCCCGGCGCGCGAAATCGGCGAGCTGGTCGTCGCCGATGCGGCCGACCGCGAAATAGCGCGAATCGGGATGGGCGAGATAGAAGCCGGACACCGACGCGGCCGGCCACATCGCATAGCTTTCGGTGACCGTCATGCCGATCGCCTCGGCGTCGAGAAGCGCGAACAGCGGCGCCTTGACCGCGTGATCCGGGCACGCCGGATAGCCGGGCGCCGGGCGGATGCCCCGGTACTCCTCGCGGATCAGCGCCTCGGCGGATAGCGACTCGCCGGACGCGTAGCCCCAGAGCTCGGTGCGCACGCGCCGGTGCAGCCACTCGGCGAACGCCTCGGCGAGCCGGTCCGCGATCGCCTTGAGCATCAGCGCCCCGTAGTCGTCGCCCGCCGCCGCGAACTCGGCGAGCTTCTTCTCGATACCGATGCCCGACGTCACCGCGAACGCACCCACGTAGTCGCGCGTCCCCCGGGGGCCGACGAAATCGGCGAGGCACTGGTGCGGCTTGCCCGGCGGCCGCTCGGCCTGCTGGCGAAGGTTTCGCCAGACCATGGCGAGGTCGGCGCGCGACTCGTCCGTCCACAGCGCGATGTCGTCGCCTTGCGCGTTCGCCGGCCAGAAGCCGACCGCGCCGTTCGCGGCCAGCCAGCGTCCTTCGATCACGCGGCGGAGCATCGCCTGCCCCTCGGCATGGACGGTGCGCGCCGACTCGCCGACGACCGGGTCGTCGAGGATCGCCGGATAGGGGCCCGCGAGCTCCCACGCCTGGAAGAACGGGGCCCAGTCGATCAGCGCCGCGATCGACGCGAGGTCGACGTTGCGCAGCGCGCGGCGGCCGACGAACGTCGGCGCGGGGGGCGTGTACGTGCCCCAGTCGATGCGCACGGCGTTCGCGCGCGCGGCGGCGAGCGGCACGAGCGTCGGGCCCTTCTTCTGCGCGTGCTGGACGCGGATGCGCTCGTAGTCGGCCGCGACCTCGGCGACGTAGGCGTCGCGCTGGTCGTCGGAGACGAGGTTGGTCGTCACGCCGACCGCGCGCGAAGCATCCGGCACGTACACGACCGGCCCGGCGTAGTGCGGCGCGATCTTCACCGCGGTATGCACACGCGACGTCGTCGCACCGCCGATCAACAGCGGCACCGAGAAGCCCTCGCGCTGCATCTCGGCGGCGACGTGCGCCATCTCCTCGAGCGACGGCGTGATGAGGCCCGACAGTCCGATCGCGTCGGCCTTCGACTCGCGCGCCGCCTGCAGGATCTTCTGCGCGGGCACCATGACGCCGAGGTCGACGATGTCGAAGTTGTTGCACTGGAGCACGACGCCGACGATGTTCTTGCCGATGTCGTGCACGTCCCCCTTGACCGTGGCGAGCACGACCTTGCCCTTCGAGCGCGCGGCCTCGCCCGAGCGCCGCTTCTCCTCCTCGATGAACGGCACGAGATGCGCGACCGCCTGCTTCATCACGCGCGCGCTCTTGACGACCTGCGGCAGGAACATCTTGCCGGCGCCGAAGAGATCGCCGACGACGTTCATGCCGTCCATCAGCGGGCCCTCGATCACCTCGATCGGCCGTCCGCCGCGGGCGGCGATCGCCGCTCGCGCCTCCTCGGTGTCCTCGACGATGTGGCTCGCGATGCCCTTCACCAGCGCGTGCGACAGCCGCGCCTCGACCGTGCCTTCGCGCCACGCGAGCTCCTCGCCGGGGTCCTTCGCCTTGCCCTTGACCGACTCGGCGACGCTCACGAGCCGCTCGGTCGCGTCGGGCCGGCGATTCAGCACGACGTCCTCCACGCGCTCGCGAAGCTCCGGATCGAGCTCGTCGTAGACGCCGAGCTGGCCGGCGTTGACGATGCCCATCGACAGCCCGGCGCGGATCGCGTGGAACAGGAACACCGTGTGGATCGCCTCGCGCACCGGGTCGTTGCCGCGGAAGCTGAACGACACGTTGCTGATGCCGCCCGACACCAGCGCGCCGGGCAGGTGCTCGCGGATCCAGCGCGTCGCGCGGATGAAGTCGATCGCGTAGTTCGCGTGCTCCTCGATGCCGGTCGCGATCGCGAACACGTTCGGGTCGAACACGATGTCGTCGGCCGCGAAGCCGACCTTGCCGACGAGCAGGTCGTAGGCGCGGCGGCACACCGCGATGCGGCGCTCGTAGCTGTCGGCCTGCCCGCGCTCGTCGAACGCCATCACGACGGCCGCGGCACCGTAGCGGCGCACGAGCCGGGCCTGGCGCAGGAACTCGGTCTCGCCTTCCTTGAGCGAGATCGAGTTGACGATCGGCTTGCCCTGCACGCACTTGAGGCCGGCCTCGATGACGTCCCACTTCGACGAGTCGATCATCAGCGGCACGCGCGCGATGTCGGGCTCGCCGGCGACGAGGCTTAAGAACCGCGTCATCGCGGCCTTGCTGTCGAGCATGGCCTCGTCCATGTTCACGTCGATGATCTGCGCGCCCGCGGCGACCTGCTGGCGCGCGATCTCGACGGCGCCGGCGAAGTCGCCCGCGAGGATCAGCCGCGCGAACGCGCGCGATCCGGTGACGTTGGTGCGCTCGCCGACGTTGACGAACAGCGCGTCGTCGCCGATGTTGAGCGGTTCGAGACCCGCGAGACGCATCAAATGCCTTGTGGGTCCGGCTTCAGCCGGACGCTTCTCATGCCGCGCGGCGCAGCGTTTGGCGGGTCACCCTGCGCGGCGCCACGCCGTCCACCGCGGCGACGATCGCGCGGATGTGCTCGGGCGTGGTGCCGCAGCAGCCGCCGACGAGGTTCACGAAGCCCGCGCGCGCGAACTCGCCGATCAGGCGCGAGGTCTCGGCGGGCGTCTCGTCGTAGCCGGTCTCGGACATCGGGTTCGGCAGCCCCGCGTTCGGGTAGCACGACACGTAGGTGTCGGCGACGCGCGCGAGCTCCGCGAGATAGGGTCGCATCAGCGCCGCGCCGAGCGCGCAGTTCAGTCCCACGAGCAGCGGCTCGGCGTGCCGCACCGAATTCCAGAACGCCTCGGGCGTCTGTCCGGACAGCGTGCGGCCCGACGCGTCGGTGATCGTGCCCGAGACGATCAGCGGAAGCTTCGCGCCGCGCTCGTCGAACAGCGTCGCGATGCCGAACAGCGCCGCCTTCGCATTGAGCGTGTCGAACACGGTCTCGACGAGCAGCAGGTCGACGCCGCCGTCGACGAGGCCCGCCGCCGCGTCGTGGTACGCCTTCGCGAGCTCGTCGAACGTGACGTTGCGCACGGCCGGATCGTTGACGTCGGGCGAGATCGACGCGGTCCGGTTGGTGGGACCGAGCGCTCCGGCGACGAAGCGCGGGCGGTCGGGCGTCTTTGCCGTCCACGCATCCGCGCGCTCGCGCGCGAGCAATGCGGCCGCGCGGTTCATCTCGTGCGCGCGCGCCGCGAGGCCGTAGTCGAGCTGGGCGATCGACGTCGCCGAGAACGTGTTGGTCTCGACGATGTCGGCGCCGGCTTCGAAGTACGCGTCGTGGATCGCGCGCACGACGTCGGGTTGCGTGATCGACAAAAGATCGTTGTCGCCCTTGAGGTCGTGCGCGTGGTGCTTCAGGCCGCACGCGGCCGGGCCGCGGAAGTCGGTCTCCGACAGACGGCGCGCCTGGATCTGCGTGCCCATCGCGCCGTCGAGCACGAGGATGCGACGGTCGAGGAGCGCGGCGAGGGTGGCGGAGCGGTCTGACTGCATGGGCGGCGTTTGCTGCATGGAGCCCGCTAGTTTAGCAGCGCGCGCAAGCGCGGCAGCGCCTCGCGCGCGGCTCGCTCGCCGGTCGCGATCGCCATGCGCCGGTAGTCCGTCGAGAAGCCGGTGATGTAGGGAAGCGGCGGCGCGATGACGACGTCGGCGCCCGGCAGCTCGCGCGCGATCTTCGCGCGGCGCTCGACCGCCTCGGTCGTCCACGACGCCGGCGCGTTCGCCGGCGCCGGGGCGCGCGAGACGTCCTGGGCGACGTCGACCGCGATCACGCGCTTCGCGCCGAAGCTCCGCGCGATCGCGATCGGCAGCGGCGCGGAAAGATCGCCGTCGACGAACACGTCCTGGCCGATGCGCACCGGCGAAAAGCTTCCGGGCACCGCGCTCGACGCGCGCACCGCCGCGCCCGCGTCGCCGCGCGTGAACGCGACGGACGCGCCGTCCGCCTGACGCGTCGCGACGACGATGACCGGCAACGTCAGCCGGTCGATCGTCCGGCCCTCGACCGCGCGGTCGATCCACGATTGAAGGGCGCTGCCCGAGACCCGCTGGCGGAACACGTCGTAGTCGAACACGTCGGCGCCGCCGAGGGCGAGAGCGCGCTTCTCGAGCTCGGCCGGCGACGGGTGCGCGGCATAGAGCACGCCGACCAGCGCGCCCGACGAGGTTCCGACGACGAGGTCGGGCGTGATGCCGGCCTCCGCGAGCACCTTCAGCACGCCGATGTGCGCGAAGCCGCGCGGCCCGCCCCCCGAGAGGACGAGCGCGAGGCGCGGCGCGGCCGGGATCGCCGACGGGTCGGCCCGCGGGAGGTCGGCGACCTTCGCCGTCTCGGGGCCGTCGCCGCACGCGGCGAGCGCCAGGCATGCGAGGACGGCCGCCCGGCGCAGCGCGGCGCGAGCCGTGCTACGCTTTCGCGGCATGAAGCACCTCAAGCCCAAGGAAGCCCACGAATTCCTGCAGAAGAACCCGCAGGCGGTGTTCGTCGACTGCCGCAGCGAGATGGAATACCTGTTCGTCGGCCATCCGGTCGGCGCGCAGCACGTCGCGTGGAACGACGGCCCCGACTGGGAGATCAATCCGCACTTCGTCGGGCAGGTGAAGAAGGTCGCGAGCATGAACCGGCCGATCATCCTGATCTGCCGCAGCGGCCATCGCTCGGTGGATGCGGGCCTCGCGCTCGAGCAGGCCGGCTTCAAGGAGGTCTACAACGTCCTCGAGGGCTTCGAGGGTCCGCTCGACGACGATCATCATCGCGGGGCGATTTCCGGCTGGCGCAAGGAAGACCTGCCCTGGGAACAGCTGTAGCCGCCGCGCCGGGCTAGGACTCCCCGCGGGCGCGCGCGAGCGCGCCGAACACCGCGACGAGGTCGGCGATGGGCATCTGCCCCGGGGCCGAAGCCCCCTCGCCGATCGCGAACGACAGCGACGAGCCGAACACGCCGCCGACCATCCGCGTGGCCGCGCCGAGCGGTCCCATCGACATGCTGATCAGCGGGATACGCGCCTTCGCGTCCGCGATGGCCGTGGCGGCGAGCAGCGTGATCACGTCTTCCCGGTCGCGCGGCATCGCGGCGACCTTGGCCACGTCGGCGCCGAGCCGGTCGGCCTCGAGGAAACGCTCGACGAGGAGATCGCGCGCCGGCGTGTAGCCGAAGTTGTGGTACGAGAGGATCAGGCGCGTCTTGTGCTCGCGCGAGCGCTCGCGCACGCGTCGTACGAGCACCGCCGGGTTGGAGAGCTCGAAATCGATGAGATCGACGAGGCCGGCACCGCCCACCGCGTCGTAGAGACGCGCGATCCCGTCGGCGTCGAGCGCGATCGCCTGCCCGCCTTCGTGCTGCGCGCGGCAGGTGAAGATGATCGGCGTCTCGCCCGCGGCCGAACGCATCGCGCGCCCGGCCGCGAGCACGGACGCGGTGTCGGCGATGGGCTCGAAGAAGTCGACGCGCCATTCGATCACGTCGGGACGCTTCGCGAGCACCGCGGCGGTCTCGGCCGCAAGCCGCTCGGGCGTACGCGCCACCAGCGGCGAGCAGATGAGCGGCGTGGGGCCGCCCATGCGCCGGCCGCGGAGGTCGATCACCTTCTCCTGCTTCATCGCACCGGCCCTCCCAACGCGGCGCGCCAAGTCGCGCGAGCGCCTGCGACGGGATTGTAATCGACGGCGGCCCTAGCCCTTGTAGCCCAGCTGGTGCGGGAGCCAGAGCACGAGGTCCGGGAACAGCGTGATGAGCGCCAGCGCGCCGATCATCACGTACAGGAACGGCATGACCTCGCGCACCATCGCGCCCAGCGGCACCTCGGCGATCTTGTTCATCATGAAGAGCAGGAGCCCGTACGGCGGCGTGACGAGGCCGATCATGATGTTGACGACGCAGATCACGCCGAAGTGGACGAGGTCGATCCCCAGCGCCTGGGCCGTCGGGATGAGCACCGGCAGGATCACGAGGATGATCGTCGTGCCCTCGAGGAAGCAGCCGAGGATCAGGAGCAGCACGTTGACCGCGAGCAGGAACACCAGCGGCGACAGCTGGTAGGCCTTGAGCATCGCGCTCAGCGTCCTCGGGATGTTCTCCGACGTGATGACGAAGTTGAACACCATCGCGCCGGCGATCAGCATCCCGATCGACACCGTGACGCGCGCGCTCGACACCAGCGAGTTGTAGACGTCCTTCAGTCCGACGCTGCGGTACAGCAGCGCGGAGATCAGCAGAGCGTAGAGGGCGGCCACCGCGGCGGCCTCGGTCGGCGTGGTGATCCCGGTCCACATGCACCCGAGCAGGATCACCGGCATCAGCAGCGCGGGCATCGCCTCCCAGGTGATGCGGGGCAGCTCGCGCAGCGGGACGCGCAGCTCGACCGGGAAGTTGCGGCGCTTGGCCACCGCCGCGATCAGTCCGCTCTGGACGGCGCCGAGCAGCAGGCCGGGGATCACGCCGCCGAGGAACAGGTAGCCGACCGATGCATCCGACACCAGCGCGTAGAGCACCAGCGGGATCGAGGGCGGGATGATCGGCCCGATCACGGACGACACGCAGGTGAGCGCCGCGGCGAAGGCGGCCGGGTACTTGCCGTCGCGCGTCATCATCGTCTGCATGATCTTGCCCGAGGCCGCGGCATCGGCGAGCGCGGAGCCCGACATGCTGGCGAAGATCACGCTCTGCACCACGTTCACTTGGGCGAGTCCGCCGCGGAAGCGCCCGACGATCGCGTTGCAGAAGTGGAGCAGCCTGTCCATGATGCTGCCGCTGTTCATGAACTCGGCGGCGAGGATGAAGAGCGGGATCGCGAGCAGCAGCTGGCTCGTCATCATGCCGTTCAGCAATTGCTCGGCGGCGGTTCCGAGGTCGATGTGCGACAGGAACAGCCACAGGATGGATCCGCCGATCATCGCGTAGGCGACCGGGAATCCGATGACGCTCAGCCCGATGATGGCGATGAGCGCGAGCGAGAACGGGCTGGTGAGGTTCATAGTCCGGACGTCGCCTTGGTGATGTCGGCCTCTTCGGGCGCCTCGCCGCGAATGAGGCTCACGATCGCCCACAGGTAGCGCACGATGATCGCGACGGCGAAGACCACGTACACCGAGTACAGGATGTCGAGGCGGATCTTGAGGTACGAGCTGCTCTCGACCTTCATGAAGGCGACATAGCTCACCGTGGCCGGCAGCGCCATGCCGAACAGGACGATGGCCACGATCGCCACGACGATGCCGAGCACGCGGCGCCCGCGCGGCCCCAGATTGCCCGAGACGAGGTCGAAGCGGACCTCCTCGGTCTCCTTGAGCCAGAACGCGGATCCGATCAACACCATGTAGAGCCAGGTGATGACCGAGAGCTCCGAGGTCCACCCGATCGGGAAGTTGAAGAAGTAGCGGAAGACGACCTGGATGATGAATGCGACGAACATCACGCCGAGCAGCGCGGCGACGATGTTCTCGGCGCGGCGCCGCATCCAGGCGACGGCGCTGCTCAACGGCGGAGGCATGGGAGTCCTTCTTCGCGGGAGGCGATGCGCGCCGGCGCTCGGGCGCACGCCGGCCGCGGGTCGATTTCGCGACCCGCGGCCGGCAAGGCGTTTCTACATCGCGTTGATCTTGTCGAGCAGTCCCGGCGGCCAGGCCTTCGCTTCGTCCGACGCCAGGTACACCTTCTGGGCATAGGCGCGGAACGCGTTGACGTCCGGAGCGTACACGTCGAGACCCTGCTTCCTGAAGCCGTCGGCGAGCTCGGCCTCCTTCTTCAGGTGCTCGTTCGCGCTCCACGCAATCGCCTTGTCGGCGGCGGCCTGGAACGCCGCCTGCTTCGCGGGCGACATGCCGCTCCAGGTCTTCATGTTCACGGTGAGCAGGTCGAACCCGACGAGGTGGGACGTCAGCACGATTTGCGACATCACCTCGTAGAACTTCATGTTCTGCACGTTCGGGAGCGGGTTGTCCTGCCCGTCGATCGCGCCGGTCTGCAGGCCCGTGTACGTCTCGGCGTAGGCCATCGGCGTCGGGTTCGCGCCGATCGAGCGGCCGAGCAGCTGCCACGCGTCGCCCGGCGGCATCCGAAGCTTGATGCCCGCCATGTCGGCCGGCGTCGCGATCTTCTTCTTCGGCTTGAGGCCGACCTGGCGGGTGCCGAAGAACGTCGGCCCGAGGATCTTCACCTTGACCTGGTCCTCGACCATCTTCTTCATCTGCGCGCCTTCCGCGCTCGCGAAGAACTTGTTGAGGTGGTTCGCGTCGCGGAACAGGTAGGCCGAGGTGAGGATCGACCAGGCGGGGATCTGCTTGGAGATGTCCTGCGGAGCGATGTTGCCCATCTCCAGGTTGTCGCGCTGCAACGCCACGAGCTCGGTGCCCTGCTTGAACAGCGTGCCGCCGTAGAACGGCTCGACCTTGAAGTCGCCTTCGATGTCCTTCGCGAACATGCGGACCATGTCCGCCCGGATGTCCTTGTCCGAGAACACCGCGGCGAAGCGGAGCGTGGGCTTGTCCTGCGCCCACACGGGCATGACATGTGTCGCGGCGAGCGCGGCGCCGGCCTGCAGCAGGCTGCGACGATCGATCTTGAATTCCATGGTTTCCTCCTCGATTGTTGTGTTACTGCCGGGGCTCGCGAGTCGGCGCGGGAGCGAGCCAACTCAGGATCATGTCGGCCACCATGCTGCGGCGGCCGGGAACGTCGCCCTTCGGGCCCATGGCCCTCTGGAACAGGGCGCCGAAGGTGTATTGGTTGGTGACGTTGAACATTCCAAGCGCGGCGATCGCCATGTGGACGTCGATCGGATCGACGTCGCCGCGAAACACGCCGTCCCCCTGTCCTCGCGCGATCACCTTGCCGAGCATGTCGACGATCGGACGGTTGATCGCGCGAAGCGCCGGGAACCGCTTCATGTGCCTGCCCTTGGCCTGGTTCTCGGCCACCACGATCCGCACGAAGTGCTCGTGCCTGACGTAGTAGTCGTACGTGAACTCGACGATCTTGCGTATCGCGTCGACGGGCGGAACGGGATCCAGAACGAGCTTTCGCTCCGCGTCGCGGATCTCGGCGTAGACGCGCTCCAGGACCGCGAGGTAGAGCCCGTCCTTGCTGCGGAAGTAGTAGTTGATCAGGCCCCGGGTCGTATTGGTGCGCGCGGCGATCTGGTCCATGCTCGCGCCCTTGTAGCCCCGCGAGGCGAACTCCGCGATCGCGGCGGCGAGGATGCTCGCGCGGTTGGCCTCCGGCGCCTTGGGCTTGCGCATGGCGCTGGTCCGCACCGCTGAAACCTCGACTCGCATCGGCCTCCCGGAATTGACGACGTCGTCAGGAAATCTAGCAGACTCGCCAAATTCGGGCAAACGACCGGCATCGTCGCGATCAGGCATGTTCGGGGCTTGGGGAGCTGGGAGCGAAGCGGCGCGCGGTTGGGCTAGGCCCACGCATGCGCGGCGAGGTACGCCTTGGCCGACTCGAGGCAGCGGAACGCGTGCTCCGCATACCCGAGCTCGCGCACCCGGTCGAGGTTCGGCAGCTCGATCGAGTAGGGCACCGGCGGGATGTGCGCGAGGATGTCCGCGACATCGATGCCGCCCTCGCCCAGGTACATGCGCGCCTCGCGCAGCACGCGGATCATCTCGTCGCGGTCGGAGGGAATGACGCCCGGCGCATCGCAGATCTGCGCGAAGTGGAACCACTCGCGCGGCAGCGCCGCGAGATCGGCCGCGTTGTCCCTCGCGCGGTGGAAATGGTGCGTGTCGATCATCAGCCCGGCGTTGTCGCGCTTCACCGCGCGCAGCACGTCGACGGCGCCGGCCAGGTCCTTGACCGCCGCGATCGGCACCGACTCCAGGTCGACGGTGAGGCCGAACGGCTTCGCGAGGTCGCAAATCTCGCCGAAGGTGTCGATGGAGAACGCGCGGTCGTCCGACCAGATGCTGGAAAGCACCGCGCGGGCGCCTAGCTTCGCGGCGACCTCGAACTCGGGCACGAAGCCGCGCGGGTCGACGCCGTCCTTGACGCGCGCCAGCTCGATGTCGTGCAGCCGCACGCCGGTCGCGTCGAGCGCGAGCCTCGTCTTGCGCAACAGCTCGGGGTTTCGCGCGAGGCCGTAGTCCGGCTCGCCAGGCAGGCCCATGCAGATCGTGCGAATGCTCACGTAGTCGTAGCCCGCGCGCGCGGCGACGTAGATCATTTCCGGCGGCGGGCACCCCATCACCGTGAGATGCGCGAGCGAGAACTCGTGCTTCACCGTGACGTCGTCCGCGGGCGCGGCGGACCGCGCGGGCGGCATGCCGTCGTGCCGGCCACCGGCCGGTCGGGAACTGTCCTTCAGCGTCTGGTCCATGGCGGCTCCGGTCGGGTTGACGAGCGCGCTACGCCGGCGTTCAACCGCCGGTGCTGACGTGGTGCACTTTCTTGCCCGGCGAGTAGATGTCCATGATGTTCCAGTGCCCGGCGGTCGGGACCGGCTCGTTCAGCATCTCGACGTCGATGACGCAGGGCTTCCTCGACTTGATCGCCTTCGCGAGGGCCGGGCCGAATTCGGCGGCGGACTTGACCTTCACGCCCTCGACACCGTAGGCCCGGGCGATCGCCGCGTAGTCGGGCGAGTACGGCTTGCCGTCCTTCTCGAACACGGTGGCGAACGTCGTGCCGTAGTGCGCCTTCTCGAGGCCGGCGATCGTGCCGAACGCGAAGTTGTTCATGATCACCCACACGACCGCGATGTCCGACTCGAACGCCGTGGCGAGCATCGCCGGGTTCTGGCCGAAGCCGCCGTCACCCACGAGCGCGAGGACGACGCGGTCGGGACGCGCCACCTTCGCGCCGAGCGCCGCCGGCGCGCCGAAGCCCATCGTCGCGAAGCCGCCCGGCGTGAAGATCGTGCCGGGCTCGAGGATCGGGAACTGCTGGCCGACGCCGTTCTTGTTCCAGCCCACGTCGGTGCAGAGGAGCGCGTCGCGCGGCAGCACCGCGCGCAGGTCCGCGAGGATCCGCTCGGGCCGCATCGGATAGACCTTGCTCGTCGCATGCGCGCGGTTGCCGGCGACGAAGCTCGCGTGCGCGGCGGCGATCTCCTTGACGAGCTTCGGCCGCGCCACGCCCTTCGGCGCGAGCTTGCGGGCCGCGCGATTCAACGATGCGAGCGCCTGCTTCAGGTCGGCCACCGCGCCGATTTCCACCGGATAATTCCGCCCGATCTCGGAAGGGTCGACGTCGACGTGCATCAGCTTCGTCGGCGGGAAGTTGAACGTGTACTCGGGCTCCCACGAGCTGCAGTCGGCCTCGGAGAAGCGGGTGCCGAGCCCCAGGATCCAGTCCGCGGCGCGGCACTGCTCGTTGATGAACTTCGTGCCCCAGAAGCCCGTCATGCCGAGCACGAGCGGGTGATCGTCGGGCAGCGCGCCCTTGCCCATCAGCGTGTGCGCGACCGGGATCTGCAGGTGATCGACGAATTCGCGCAGCTCCTTCGTCGCGCCGGCAAGCATGATCCCGCCGCCGACGTAGAGGACCGGCCGCTTCGCCGACAGCAGGTTCTTCACGATCGCGGTCGCGGTCGGCTCGTCGAGCGCGGGCCGGGCGATCGACTTGGTGTTGAGGCGCAGCCGCTCGAAGCTCGCGACGTCGACCTGCTTCGAGAAGATGTCCATCGGCACGTCGACCAGCACCGGCCCCGGGCGGCCGCTCTCGGCGAGCGCGAACGCCTTCTCGATGATCTCGGGGAACAGATGCGCCGAATCCACGCGCCACGCGCGCTTGACGAACGGCCGGTAGATCTCGAACTGCGACGCGTCCGCGTGCAGGTTCACTTCCTGGTGCGGATGCTTGCCGTAGTAATGCGTCGGCACGTCGCCGGAGATCACCACCATCGGGATCGAGTCGAGCGCGGCGTTCGCGACGCCGGTCGCGGCGTTGGTGAGGCCGGGGGACAAGTGCGTGAGCAGTACCGACGTGCCGCCCGATGCGCGCGCGTAGCCGTCCGCCATGTGCGCGGCGACCTGCTCGTGGCGCGTGTTCAGGAACCTGATCTTGCGGCTCTTCTCCAGCGCCGCGAGCACGGCGATGTTGGTGTGGCCGCAGAGACCGAACACGTGCTTCACGCCGCGGGCCTCGAGGTACTTCACCAGCAGGTTGGCGACGGTGTCCTGCTTCGGAGTCGCCGCCTTGCGGGTACGCGCAGCGCGCGCCTGGGGAATCGGCAGGTTGCGGACGGTGTCTTTCATCGGAGGTCCTTGGGTGCGTAGTCGTGCGCTGCGTGCCTCGGGGACATCAACCCTTGGCGCGCGGACCGCGGGCCGCGAACGCGGCCGGCAGGTCGCGGCGCGCCGGGCCGCTGTACTTGAACGGAATCTCGCGGGGCATCGGTCCCATGATCCGGCGGCCGCGCTGCTTCTGCTCCCAGGCGTGGGCGAGGATTCCCACCGAGCGGGAGAGGATGAAGAGCCCGCGCCCCAATTCGGGCTCGAAGCCGAGCTCGCAGAAGATGACGGCGGTGATCCCGTCGATGTTCATCGGGATCAGCTTGCCCTTCGGCCTTTGCAGCGCGATCTCGACGGCGCGGCCGATTCGCGCGAACCGGCCGCCGATCACCCCGCGCGCTTCCGCCGTCGCGAGGAGCTCGAACAGCGGCGCGGTGCGCGGATCCACCGGATGGAATCGGTGGCCGAAGCCCGGCATGATCTTCTCGCCCGCGGCTCGGTGCCGATCGAGCATGATCGTCGCCGCCTCGACGAGGTCCCCGTCCGGCCCCGCCAGCGCGTCGATCTCGTGGTAACGCTCCATGCACTGCTGCCCGGCGCCGCCGTGGATGTCGTCGAGCACGTTGATCGCGGAAGCCATCGCGCCGTTGACCGGCAGCCCGCAGGTCACCGCCATGCGCGAGATCGCGATCGACGGCGCGTGCGGGCCGTGGTCGACGCCCGGGACCAGCGCCGCTTCGAGGAGCTCGGCCTGCTCGGCGCTCGGGAGCTCGCCGCGCAGCATCAGCCAGATCATCTCGGGAAAGCGAACGCGGCCGATCAGCTGCTCGATCGGGTAGCCGCGGATCGCGATCTTGCCCGGATGGATGTCGATGATCGACGTGTCCCACCACGCCGAGGCGTCGGCGAGCGTCTGCTCGGCCGTGCGGGTCGTCGTCACGTGGTGATCGACTCCGCCTGGACCTCGGTTTCGAGCGCGGGGTCGTAGAACTCGCCGAACAGCTCCTCGTCGGAGGGCTTGTCCTCCTTGATCGGCACCGACACCCACGTGGTGTTCAGGTAGTGCTTGAGGTGGACGTTCTCCGAAACGACGTTGCCGCCCCAGGTGCCGCAGCCCAGGCTGGAGGTCATCGGCATGCCGTTGTTGAACGCGCCGGCATTGGCCTTCGACTGCGGCTGGCGGACCATGATCCGCGACACCGGCGCGGCGAGCGCGAGGCGATGGATGTGGTCCTCGTCGAACGAGTAGATCCCGCAGGAATGGCCCTTGCCGCCGACCTCGTAGACGCCGCGCATCATCGCGAGCGCCTGGTCGAAGCCCTTGTACTTGTAGACGGCGAGGAGCGTGGTGAGCTTCTCGCCCGAGAACGGATGCTCGCGGCCGATGCCGTCGCCGTGCACGATGATGAACGCGCGGTCGGCGGGGATCGTGAACCCGGCCGCCTTGGCGAGCTGCTGCGGGGCGATCGCGACGGTGTCGGGCGTGCGGTGCGCCTCGCCGTCCCACATCACGCGGCGCAGCGCCTCCTTCTCCTGCGCGCTCGCCAGGTAGCCGCCTTCCTTCTGCAGCTGGGCGAGCAGCGGCTCGAAGATGCGCTCGTCGATGATCAGGTTGCCGTCGGCCGAGCAGCCGGAGCCGAAGTCCGACGTCTTCGACAGCTTCGTGTTGCGCGCCGCTTCCTCGACGTTCGCGGTCTCGTCGATGATCATCGTCGAGTTGCCCGCGCCCACGCCGTACGCGGGCGTGCCCGAGCTGTACGCCGCGCGCACCATGGGCTGGCCCCCGGTGGCGATGATCAGGTCCGCGCGCGCCATCAGCGCCTGCGACATCGGGATGTTCACCTTCGTCAGGCACTGCAGGATGTCGGCCGGCGCGCCTTCGCGCTCGAGCGCCTCGCGCATCAGGCGCACGGTCTCGAACGAGGTCTTCTTCGAGCGCGGGTGCGGCGAGTAGATGACCACGTCGCGGGCCTTGATCGCGTAGATCGCGTTGCCGGCGGGCGTGAGGTCGGGATTGGTCGTGGGCACGATGCACGCGATGACGCCCGCGGGCTTGCCGTACTTGACGATGCCCTTCTCGGGCAGCTCCTCGATCACGCCGACGCTCTTCTGCCGCAGCGCGTCGCGCAGCACGCCGCGGATCTTCATGCGCTTGCCCATCCGGCTCACCGGATCGCCGAGGCCGGATTCCTGGATGCCCATGTCGACGAGACGCGTGAACGTGCGCTTGTTCGCGACCGCCCACGCGACCGCCTGGCACAGCCGATCGACGCGCGCCTGGTCATACGTCTCGATGACCGCCAGCGCCTTGCGCGCGCGGGCAAATGCCTGGTCCAGCTCCTGTTGCTGCTCCTCGGTGATGCCCTTCTTCGGATTCGGATCGGCAGGGGTGGCCATGGCGAAAGTCCTCGGCGTGGGTCGGCGCGGGTTCGGGATCCAGGGATGGCGTGCGTACGACGGAACCGCGAATCGTGGCGCGCGGGGGGGGCAGGTCGCCGCGGTGGACGGTCGCCTGCCCGACATGGAGAGGACGATAGGATCGCGATCGACCTCCGGTCAAGGGCGCATGGCGATAAACCGTGCGCTATGCGCCCCGAAAATGCACCGGCGGTCATTTTGACGCGTATCCTCCGGCGTATCGTGTCGGGCGTTTCCCGGCCGCCCACGACCCCGATGACCGCCCGCGATCTGAATTCCACGCTGGATGCGCCGGACGTGCGTCCAACGGGCGGCCCGCCGTCGGCCACCGACCATCACGCGCTGCCGGCGGAGACGATCGACCGTCTCGGCGAGGATCGCGACTTCGTCACTGCGCTCGCACGCGGGCTCGCGGTGATGCTGTCGCTCTCGGACAAGCGCCGCCGGATGTCGATCGCGCAGGTGTCGCACCTCACGGGCATCCCGCGCGCCGCCGCGCGCCGCAGCCTGCACACGCTCGCGATGCTCGGCTTCGTCGCGATCGACGATGCGCGCCGCTATTACCTGCGCCCGCGCGTGCTGTCGTTCAGCCACGCGTACCTCTCGTCCTCGCCGGTGGCCGTGCTCGCGCAGCCGATCCTCGACCGGCTGGGGGAGTCGCTCCACGAAGCCTGCTCGCTCGCGATGCTCGATGGCGACCAGATCGTCTACCTCGCGCGATCCACGACGTCCCGCATCATGTCGCCGACGCTCAACGTCGGCCGGCGGCTGCCCGCCTACTGCACGTCGATCGGTCACGTGCTGCTCGCCCACCTGCCGACGGACGAGCTCGAGGCCTACCTCGAGCGCGTCCGCTTCCACCCGTACACCGAGTACACGCCGACGTCGCAGAAACGCCTGCGCGCGACCGTGAAAAGCGCGCGCGAGAAGGGGTACGCGTTCGCGAGCCAGCTGATGGAGGCGCGCCTGTGCACGCTCGCGGTGCCGGTGCGCGACGCCGGCGGACACTACGTGGCGGGCATCAACGTCATCGTGCAGGGGCGGCTCATGACCGATGCGCAGATGGCCGAGCGATTCCTGCGGCCGATGCAGGACGCCGCGCTGGAGCTCGGCGCGCTCTTGCTGAGCTAGGGCGCCGCGGCGGATGCGTCGTCCCATGCGCTATGATCGTCGCGCTGTACCGGGCCCGCGCCCGGCGGTCCTTCGCCGCGACGCGGCAGGGTCGCGCCGGCGTCGCCTCCCCAACGACGAGGAACCCCGATGACGCAAGCGACCGATCGCGAGTCGATCCCCGAGCCGCAGAATCCGCTGGGAATCGACGGCATCGAGTTCATCGAATTCGCGACGTCGCGCCCGCAGGCGCTGGGCGGCGTGCTCGAGACCTTCGGGTTCCGGCCGATCGCGCGGCACCGCTCGCGCGAGGTCGAGCTCTACCGGCAGGGCACGATGAACATCATCGTCAACGCGCAGCCCGCCGACGTGCCGCGCACCGTGATGCCCACCGAGCGGCCGGTGATCAGCGCTTTCGCGCTGCGCGTGCGCGACGCCCAGGACGCGTACCGCCGGGCGCTCGACCTTGGCGCCTGGGAGATCCCCGTTCGCGCGCTGGCGATGGAGCTCAACATCCCCGCGATCCACGGCGTCGGCGAGAGCCTGATCTATTTCGTCGACCGCTACGACGAGTTCTCGATCTACGACGTCGACTTCCGGGCGATCCCCACCGTCGACCCGCATCCGCCGGCCGTCGCCGGCATGCACTTCTTCGGCATCGTCCAGTACGTGGGGCCGGACCGCACCGCCGACTGGACGGAGTTCTATTCGAAGCTCATGGGCTTTCGGCCGCTGCCCAACGACGTGCGCTTCGGCATCATGCCGAGCGGCCTGTTGCTCGAGAGCCCGTGCCGCAAGTTCTTCCTGCAGCTGATCGAGCCCGAGGACGCGGCCCGCTACGCGCACATGGACGAGCACCTGCAGCGCGTCGGCTTCGGCACGCCCGACGTGCTCGCAGCCGTCGCGGGATTCGAGAAGCGCGGCATCGAGTTCCTCGTCACCGAGCGCGTGCAATCCAGCGAGCGCGGTGCGCTGACCAAGCCGCTGCCCGGCGGCATGATGTTCGAGCTGGTGAAGAGCAACCTGCGGGGCGGCGGCGCGAAATGATCTTCCACGACTTCGGCATGGCGACGGCGTCGCTCGTCGGGTCGCTGGAGACCAAGCTCGCGGCCGTGCGGAGCGCGGGCTTCTCGCAGGTGATGATCGCCGCGGCCGACGTGGTCTCGCATCCGGGCGGCACGGCGGCCGGCGTGGCCGCTGCGCGGGCGACCGGGCTCGAGTTCACCGGCCTCGAGGCGCTGCGCGACTTCGAGGGGCTGGACGGCCCGCTCCATGCCTACAAGGTCGACGTCGCCAAGTCGATGCTCGAGATCTGCGCGGCGCTCGGCGGCCGCATGCTGCTCGTCGAAGCGTCGACGTCGAAGCACGCGAGCACCGATCCCGCGTGGATCGCGCGCGACCTCGGCAAGCTCGCGATGATGGCGGTGCCGCTGGGCATCCGCATCGCCTACAAGGGGCAGCCATGGAGCCGCACGGCGCGCGACTTCCGCCGCGCCGCGGACCTCGTGCTGCGCGTCAATGCACCCAACCTCGGCGTCGCGGTCGACGCGTTCGACGTGCTGGCGTCGGGCGTTCCACTCGACGACCTCGACATCCTCGATCCCGGCCAGACGCTGCTCGTGCAAGTCTCCGACTACATGTGGCAGAAGATCCGCTCGGCCGAGGAGCAGGCGGCCACCGCGACGCATTTCCGCGTGTTCCCGGGCGAAGGCGCGCATAGCGACGGGCTGTCGCAGTTCGTCTCGCGGCTCGACACGAACGGCTACGTCGGCGACTACAGCTTCGACGTCTACAACGACGACTTCCTCCAGATGCCCCCGGAGGCCGTCGCCGCACGAGCGCGGCGCGCCGCGGTATGGCTCGCGGAAACCGTGCTGCGCCGGGCGCTCCCGGTGCCGAACATCGAGCGACTGCGCGCGTCGCGCGCGTAGCGCCGGCGACGCCCCGAGTGCGCCGTGCGGCGGCGCGCGGGCCATCGACCCCACAAACCTCGAACCCCACGGACCGGAGCACCGCACCTCATGTCGGCCACGAAAGAGTTCGGCCTTGCCGGCATCATCGGCATGCCGGTCGCGCATTCGCGCTCGCCGGTCATCCACAACTACTGGCTCGAGGAGCATGGCCTGCCCGGCCGCTATGTGCTGCTGCCGGTCAAGCCGGAGCGGCTTGCGGAAGCGCTCAAGGGACTGGTCGCGCTGGGCTTTCGCGGCGTCAACGTCACCACGCCGCACAAGCAGGCCGTGATGCCGCTCCTCGATCACGTCGACGCCATGGCGACGAAGATCGGCGCGGTCAACACGATCGTCGTGCAGCCCGACGGCACGCTCCGCGGCTTGAACAACGACGGCAACGGCTTCGTGCAGAGCCTTCGCGACGAGAAGCCCGAGTGGCGCCCGGACGACGGACCGATCGTCGTCGTCGGCGCAGGCGGCGCGGCGCGCGCGATTCTCGTCGCGCTGACCGCGCAAGGCGCGAAGGAAATCCGGCTGGTCAATCGCACGCGCGACACCGCGGACACGCTTGCGCGCGAGCTCGGCGGGCCGATCCGCGTGGTTCCGTGGGACGAGCGTGCGCATGCGCTCGCCGGCGCGTCGACGCTGATCAACGCGACGACGCAGGGCAGCGCGGGCAAGCCGCCGCTCGACCTGCCGCTCGACACGCTGCCGCGCGACGCGATCGTCGGCGACGCGATCTACGTGCCGCCCGAGACGCCGCTGCTCGCCGCCGCGAAGGCGCGCGGCAATCGAACCGTCAACGGGCTCGGCATGCTGCTCAACCAGGCGCGGCCGGCGTTCCAGGCGTGGTTCGGGCCGCTGCCGACGATCACGCCGGGCCTGCGGCGCGCGATCGCCGCGACGTTCTGACCGTGGCCACTCCCGCCGTCGTGCCGATGTTCTCGCTGGAGGGGCGCATCGCGCTCGTCACCGGCGCGTCGCGCGGCATCGGCTGGGGCATCGCCGAAGCCCTCGCGGACGCCGGCGCGACCGTCGTGCTGAACGGGCGCGACGCGACGACGCTCACCGAGAGGAAGACGGCGTTGCAGGCGCGAGGCCGCAAGGCCGACGTCGCCGCGTTCGACGTCACCGACGAGGCCGCGGTGCGCGCGGGCGTCGCGGGAGTGGTCGCGCGGCATGGGCGGCTCGACATCCTCGTCGCCAACGCCGGCATCCACCACGCGGCGCCGCTCGACCAGACGACGCTCGCCGACTGGCGCCGCGTGATGAACGCCAACCTCGACGCCTGCCTCGTGCTCGCGCGCGAGGCGGCGGCGCCGATGGTCGCGAACCGGCACGGGCGCATCGTGTTCACCGGATCGCTCACCGCGTTCATGGGCCGCGGAACGATCCACGCGTACGCCGCGTCGAAAGCGGCGGTCGCGAGCCTCGCACGCACGCTCGCCGCCGAGCTGGGCGAGCACGGGATCACCTGCAACACGATCGCCCCCGGCTACATCGAGACCGAGCTCAACGCGAAAATGCGCGCGGACCGCGAGACTTTCGAACGGATCGCGAAACGCGTCCCGGCGAAGCGCTGGGGCACCCCGCGCGACGTCGCCGGGCTCGCGGTGTTCCTGGCCGGCGACGCGTCGGCCTACGTCAACGGCCAGCAGGTCGTCGTCGACGGCGGGCTGTCCATCACGCCTTTCTGATCCCCCTTTCTGACCGATCGCCCACGGGCGCATCATGGCTGTCATGCACCACCCCACGGAGGAGAAAACGATGAAACGCTTCACCCGCATCTGCGCGGCGCTCGCCGTCGCGCTCGCGATGACCCCGGTCGTCGCGCAGCAACCGATCAAGATCGTCGGCCTGGTCGAGCTGTCCGGCACCGGCGCCACGTCGGGCACCAACTTCGACAACGGCGTCAAGCTCGCGGTCAAGGAGATCAACGCGGCCGGCGGCATCCTCGGCCGGCAAGTCCAGTACACGTCGAGCGACACGCAGTCGAACCCGGGCGTCGCCAAGGCGCTCGCGCAGAAGGCGGTCGACGACGGCGCGTACGTCGTGATGGGCCCGGTGTTCTCGGGCTCGATCCTGGTCAGCATGGCCGAGACGCAGCGCGCCGAGGTGCCGAACTTCACCGGCGGCGAGGCGGCGGCGATCACGGAGAAGGGCAACCCGTACATCTTCCGCACCTCGTTCACGCAGACCACCGCGATGCCGAAGGTCGCCCGCTACATCAAGAGCGACCTCAAGGCGCGGACCGTCGACGTCATGTGGGTCAACAACGACTTCGGCAAGGGCGGCCGCGACATGATCATCAAGTCGCTCGAGGCCGAGGGCATCAAGGTCGGCGCCGACATCTCGACCGACCCGGGCCAGGTCGACTTCAGCTCGGCGGTGCTCAAGGCCAAGCAGAGCAACGGCGACGTGCTGTTCGTCTACACCAACGAGGAAGAGTCGGCGCGCGCGCTGCGCGAGCTCCGCAAGCAGGGCTACGCGAAGCCGGTCGTCGGCGAGACGGTGCTCACGAGCCAGAAGGTGATCGAGCTCGCGGGCGACGCCGCGAACGGCGCCGTCGCGCACGTCGGCCTCACCGCCGACGCGCCGCTGCCGGGCATCAAGAAGTTCGACGTGGACTTCCAGCGCGAATACAAGACGCGCTCCGACCACAACGGCCTCAAGGGCTACAGCGGCATGTACGTCGTCAAGGCGGTCACCGAGAAGATCGGCAAGGTCGACGGCAAGGCGTTCGCCGCCGCGATGCACGGCGCGAAGATCCTGGTGAAGGACACGCCGGGCGTGCTGATGGACGTGTCGTTCGACAAGAACGGCGACATCGACCGCGAGAGCTTCCTCACCAAGGTCGAGAACGGCAAGCAGGTCGTCGTCAAGACGCTGCCGCCGCTCGGCGCCAAGTAACGTCGTCCTCGGCGCGGGGCTCCCGGCGACGGGCGCCCCGCGCGATCGGCGAGGCTCGTCATGGCCGACCTGGTTCAACTCCTCGTCTCCGGCATCGCCACAGGCGCGATTTACGCGCTGGCGGCCCTCGGCTTCACGCTGCTGTGGCAGGCCGCCGGCGTCATCAACTTCGCCCAGGGCGAGTTCGTGATGCTGCCGGCGTTCGCGATGCTGTTCGGCATCGCGTTCGGCCTGCCGATGTGGCTCGCGTTCCTCGTCGCGTGCGTGCTCGCCGCGATCGTCCTCGGCCTGGGCTTCAAGCTGGTGATCGTCGACCCGCTGATCCGCCACGGCGTGATCCCGCTCGTGATCGCGACGCTGGGCGTCTCGATCGCGGTCAAGTCGATCGTGCGCGCCGGCTACAGCGCCGAGGCGCACCCGCTCGCGAGCCCGTTCCCGTCCGGCCAGCTCTCCCTCGCCGGCGTCACCGTCTCGTACGCCGACATCGGGACGCTGGTGCTCGCCGGCGTGATCGTCGTCGCGCTGCAGGCGTTCCTCAACAAGACCGTCACCGGACGCGCGATGCAGGCGGTGGCGCAGAACACCGATTCGGCGCGCGTGCTCGGCATCAACGTGCGCCGCATGGTCATGTACGTGTTCGTGATCAACGCGGTGCTTGCGGTCGTCGCCGCGCTCCTGATCACGCCGACCTACCTCGCCAAGTTCGACATGGGCGACTCGATCGGCCAGAAGGCGTTCTTCGCCGCGATCATCGGCGGCTTCAACCAGACGCGCGGCGCGCTGCTCGGCGGCGTGCTGATCGGCGTGCTCGAGAACCTCGTCGGCTTCTACGTGTCGCCCGCGTACAAGGAGGGCGTCGCGCTGCTGCTGTTCCTGCTGGTGATCCTGTTCCGTCCCGAGGGCCTGCTCGGCAAGGCCGAGGAGCGGAAGGTATGAGCGACACCGCGCCAGCGGCTAGCCTGGGGGAGATTCCCTCATGAACGCCTCGGTCCGGAATACCGCGATCCTCGTCGCCGCGCTCGCCGCGCTGTGCATCGGCGCGCTGTTCCTGAAGCGCAGCGACGTCTACCTGCTGAACCTGACGATGGTCTACCTGATGGCGACGTTCGGGCTCAACCTGACCGTCGGCTACGCCGGCCAGATGTCGCTCGGCCAGGCCGCGTTCTTCGGGATCGGCGCGTACATCGGGGCGATCCTGATGAAGATGGGATTCTCGTTCCTGCTGGTCGTGCCGATCGCGGCCGTCGCGTGCTTCGTGGTCGGGCTGGCGCTCGGCTTCCCCGCGCTGCGCGTGCAGCACCACTACCTCGCGTTCGCGACGCTCGGGTTCAACGTGCTCGTCTTCCTCGTGATGCGCAACGAGGAGAAGGTGACCGGCGGCACGTACGGCATCAGCTCGATTCCGCGCCCCACGATCCTCGGATGGTCGTTCGACAAGCCGCTCGCGTACTTCTACTTCACGCTGTTCTGGCTCGTGGTCCTCGGCGGCGCGCTGTGGTGGCTCCTGCGCTCGCCGTGGGGGCGCGCGTTCGCGGCGCTGCGCGACAACCCGATCCGCGCCGAGAGCCTGGGCGTCAACATCACCGCCTACACGCTGCTCGCGTTCGCGATCGGCGCCGCGTGCGCGGGCATCGGCGGCGTCTACTACGCGTCGCTGGTCGAGTTCATCGAGCCGGGGCCGTTCCACTTCTCGACCTCGCTCATGATGCTGCTCGCGGTGATCGTCGGCGGCTCGGGCCGCTTCTTCGGGCCGGTCGTGGGCACGATCATCATCATCCTGCTGCCCGAGGTGCTGCGCGGAAGCGCGCTCGAGGCGCTCAAGTTCATGCAGAAGTGGTACCTCGTGTTCTTCGGCGTCGCGGTCGTCGCGCTGATGATCTGGCTGCCGGGCGGCATCCTGTCGGTCGCCGACAGGTTCCGCCGCCCGCCGGGAGTCGCGAAATGACCGCGACCCCGCAATTCCTCGACGTGAAGGACGTGCGCAAGCAGTACGGCGCGATCAAGGCGGTCGACGGCGTCACCTTCAAGGTCGGTCCCGGCGAGATCGTCGGCGTGATCGGCCCGAACGGCTCGGGCAAGACGACGCTGTTCAATTCGATCCTCGGCCAGATCCGGCCGACCTCGGGCGGCGTCGAGTTCTGCGGCGAGGACATCACCGGCATGTCGCCGCTCGAGCTCGCGCGCCGCGGCGTCGGCCGCACGTTCCAGACGCTGCAGGTGTTCGGCAAGCTGTCGGTGCGCGACAACCTGATCGTCGCGGCGCAGGAGTTCAAGGGCTCGTTGCCCGGGCGCCTGCTCGCGAAGCCGGACGCCGGCCTCGGCCGCCACGCCGACGAGATGATCGCGTTGTTCCGGCTCGAGCACGTCGCGCACCTGCCGGCCGGGTCGCTCTCGTACGGCCAGCAGAAGCTGATCGACATCGCGATGGCGTTCATGCCGGCGCCGCGCCTCGTGCTGCTCGACGAGCCCTGCGCGGGCGTCAACCCGAGCCTCGTCGACCAGCTCCGCGACCTGCTCGTGCAGCTCAACAAGACGCAGGGCGGCAGCTTCGTCGTGATCGAGCACAACATGGACTTCATCATGAAGCTGTGCCCGCACGTGATCTGCATGGTCGAGGGCAAGGTGCTCGCCGAAGGCGCGCCCGCGGTCGTGCAGTCCGACCGACGCGTGCTCGAGGCGTACCTGGGGAATTGACGATGGCCGCCGACAAGATCATCGAGTTCGACAAGGTCGTCGCCGGCTATTCGCCGAGCCTCACGATCCTGAACGAGACGACGCTGGACGCGCGCCGCGGCGAGATCACGTTATTGATCGGCCCCAACGGCGCGGGCAAGTCGACGGTGCTGAAGACGCTGTTCGGCATGCTCGTCCCGCGCTCGGGCGAGGTGCGCTTCGAGGGCCGGGTCATCAACGGGAAGTCGCAGCGCGAGCTGCTCGCCGACGGCATCGCGTTCGTGCCGCAGGGCCGCAACCTGTTCGGCTCGCTGTCGGTGCGCCACAACCTCGAGCTCGGCGGGATCACGCTGCCGCGCGCCGAGCTGCCCGGCCGCATCGAGGAAGTGCTTCAGCGCTTTCCCCGCATCCGCGAGCGCATCGACAACCAGGCGTCGACGATGTCGGGCGGCGAGCAGAAGCAACTCGAGGTCGGCCGGGCGCTGCTCCTGCGCCCGCGCGTGCTGCTGATCGACGAGCCCTCGATCGGGCTGTCGCCCAAGCTCGTGCAGGACGTGATGGCGCTGCTGCGCGGGCTCGCCGACGCCGGCACGACCGTGCTGATGGTCGAGCAGAACGTGCGCACGGCGCTCAAGTACGCGAACCGTGCGCTCGTGCTCGAGATGGGCCGCCTCGCGCTCGACCGTCCCGCGGGCGAGCTGCTCGGCGATCCGAACCTCAACCGGCTGTTCCTCGGCGGGCACGTGCCGGTGAAGGCATCCGCGTGACGCGGGTGTTGTCGCTGGCGGCGCTGACGGCGCTGGAGCTGTCACCCCCCGAGCTCGTGTCGACGGCCGCCGCGGCCGGGTACACGCACGTGGGCCTCCGGCTGATCGCCGCCACGCCGACCGAGCCTCAGCACGCGATGATCGGCGACACGCCGATGGTGCGCGAGACGCGCGCGCGGCTCGACGCGACCGGGGTCCTGGCCCTCGACGTCGAGATCTTCCGCCTCCGGCCCGACACCGACGTCGCGCGCGACGCGCAGGGCATCGTCGAGACCGGCGCGCGGCTCGGCGCGAAGCACCTGCTCGTCGCGGGCAACGATCCCGACGAAGCGCGCCTGACGGATAACTTCGCGGCGCTATGCGACCTGGCGATGCGCTACGGGATCGCCGCGCACCTCGAATTCATCCCGTGGACCGACGCGAAGGACCTGGCGCAGGCCGCGCGCATCGTCGAGCGCGCAGGGAAGGCGAACGGCGGCATCCTGGTCGACGCGTTCCACCTGTCGCGGTCGCGCTCGCGCATCGACGACATCGCGCGCCTGCCCGCCTCATGCTTTCGCTACGCCCAGCTCTGCGACGCGCCCGCGGCGATCCCGCCGACGATGGACGCGATCGTCGCCGAAGCGCGCGCGGAGCGTCGCTTCCCCGGCGAGGGCGAGCTCGACCTCGTCGCGCTGGTGCGAGCGCTGCCGCGAGGCATTCCGCTGTCGCTCGAGGTGCCCACGCTCGAACTCGCGAAAAGCGTCCCGGCGCTCGACCGTGCGCGACGCGCGCTCGCCGGAGCGCGTCACGTGTTGGCGCAGGCCGAGGGGCGCGACGCGACGCATTCGACCGGCGCGTTGACGACGCAGCGCTAGGCCGGGATCAGTCGGTCGCGCCGCGCGAGCGTCGGGAACGCGCGCATCCACAGCGCGACGACGACGAGCGTCCCGACGCCGCCCGCGACGGCCGCCCAGACCGGTCCCATGAACTCCGCGACCGTGCCGGCGCGGAACTCGCCCAGCTCGTTGCTCGCGCCGATGAAGAGGCTGTTGACCGCGCTCACGCGCCCGCGCATCGCATCGGGGGTGTCGATCTGCACGAGCGTCTGGCGCACGATGACGCTCACCATGTCGGCGCTTCCGCCGATCGCGAGCGCGCAGAACGACAGCACGAAGTCGCGCGACAGCGCGAACACGACGATCGACGCGCCGTAGATCGCGACCGCGGCGAACATGCGCCGCCCGACATGGCGCTGGAGCGGCCAGCGCGCGAGGACGAGGCCGACGATCATCGCGCCGAGCGCCGGCGCGGCGCGCAGGATCCCCAGCCCCCACGGGCCGGTCGCGAGCACGTCCTTGGCATAGATCGGCAGCAGCGCCGTCGCGCCGCCGAGCAGCACCGCGAAAAGATCGAGCGAGATCGCGCCGAGCACCGGCTTGCGTTGCCAGATGAACGAGAGCCCGCCGAACAGCGTCGACCACGACACCGGCGCCTGGTCGCGCGCCGGCGGGATCGGCGCGAGCGTCGCGAGCGTCGCGCTCGCCGCGACCAGCAGCACGAGGCACAGCGCATAGACGGCCGCCGGCCCGAACGCGTAGACGAAGCCGCCGAGCACGGGACCGCCGACGACCGCGAGCTTGAGGAGCGACGAGGCGGCGGCGAACGCGCGCGGCAGCCCGGCGGCCGGCACCAGCGCGGGAACGATCGCCTGCTGCGACGGCATCTGGAGCGCGCGCGCGACGCCGAGCACCACGCAAATCCCGAAGATGATCTCGCGGCCGATCCAGCCGTGCAGGCTGCCCCACGCGAGCACGAACGACGCGGCCGCCTGCATGAGCAGGGCGGCGGCGAGCACGCGGCGCCGGTCGACGCGGTCCACGAGCTGCCCCGCAGGCAGCGCGCACACCAGCGCGGGCACGAACTGCATGAGGCCGACCATGCCGAGGTCCCACGCGCGGCCGGTCAGGTCGTACATCTGCCACGCCAGCGCGACGAACAGCATCTGGTTCGCCGTCGTGCCGAACAGGCGCGTCCAGAGAAAGCGACGGAACGCGCGCGGGAGCGCGCGACGCTCGGAATGCGCGCCCGCCGTCATGCGGCTGACTGTAGCATGGGCCTGTCGCGCTAGAATTCGCGCTTCGCGCGCGCACGCCATGATCGACAAAACCGTCTCGACGCTCGAGGTCGCCGTCGCCGGAATCGAGGACGGTGCGACCGTGATGGTGGGCGGCTTCGGCACGTCCGGCATCCCGGCCGCGCTGATCGACGCGCTGATCGCGCAGGGCGCACGCGACCTCACGGTCGTCAACAACAACGCGGGGAACGGCGATCACGGGCTCGCGGCCCTGCTCGCTGCGCGGCGCGTGCGCAAGATCGTCTGCTCGTTTCCGCGCCAGGTCGACTCATGGGTGTTCGACGGCCTCTGGCGCGCCGGCGCGATCGAGCTCGAGCTCGTGCCGCAGGGCACGCTCGCCGAGCGCATTCGCGCCGCCGGCGCGGGCATCGGCGCGTTCTTCACGCCGACGGCCGTCGGGACCGAACTCGGCGCAGGCAAGGAGACGCGCCTCATCGATGGCCGCGAGCACGTGCTCGAGCACGCGCTGCGCGCCGACTACGCGCTGATCCGCGCCGACCGCGCCGACCGCTGGGGCAACCTCGTCTACCGGAAGGCCGCGCGCAACTTCGGGCCGATCATGGCGGCGGCGGCGGCGTGCACGATCGTCGAGGTGCGCGAGATCGTGCCGCTCGGCGCGCTCGATCCCGAGGCCGTCGTCACACCGGGGATCTACGTGAAACGCGTGGTGATGATCCCCCCGGAGCGACCTTCGGTCGCCTCCCCCCAGGGGGCCCCGCGCCCTTGGGACGGCCCGGCGGGCGCGGGAGTCGGCGCAGCATGACGGTGAAACGCTACTCCCGCGACGAGATGGCGGCGAAAGTCGCGCGCGACATCGCCGAGGGCGCGTATGTGAACCTCGGCATCGGGTTGCCGACGCTCGTCGCGAACCACCTGCCGCGCGACCGCGAGATCGTGCTCCATTCGGAGAATGGCATCCTCGGCATGGGACCGGCGCCCGCGGCGGGTCACGAGGACATGGACCTGATCAACGCGGGCAAGCAGGCGGTCACGCTGCTGGCCGGCGGCGCTTACTTCCACCACGCCGACTCGTTCGCCATGATGCGCGGCGGTCACATCGACGTCTGCGTTCTCGGCGCGTTCCAGGTTTCGGTGGCGGGAGATCTCGCGAACTGGCACACAGGTGCGCCCGACGCGATCCCGGCGGTCGGCGGAGCCATGGACCTCGCGACCGGCGCGAAGCGCGTGTACGTGATGATGGAGCACCTGACCAAGGGCGGCGAGAGCAAGATCGTCGCGTCGCTCACCTATCCGCCCACGGCGCTCGCGTGCGTCGACCGCATCTATACCGACCTTGCCGTCCTCGACGTCACGCCGCAAGGCCTTCGCGTGCGTGAACGGGCCGAGGGCGTTTCGTTCGACGAGCTCGAGCGCCTCACTGGCGTGGCGCTCAAGGAGTCCTGAATGGCCGAGGCATTCATCTGCGACGCGATCCGCACGCCGTTCGGGCGCTACGGCGGCGCGCTCGCGTCGGTGCGTACCGACGACCTCGCGGCGATTCCGATCCGCGCGTTGGTCGAGCGCAATCCGCGCGTCGACTGGGACGCCGTCGACGACGTGCTCTACGGCTGCGCGAACCAGGCCGGCGAGGACAACCGCAATGTCGCGCGCATGGCACTGCTGCTCGCGGGCCTGCCCGAACGCGTGCCCGGGTCGACGATCAACCGCCTGTGCGGCTCGAGCCTCGACGCGATCGCGATCGCCGCGCGCGCGATCAAGGCCGGCGAGACTTCGCTGATGGTCGCCGGAGGTGTGGAGAGCATGTCGCGCGCGCCGTTCGTGCTGGCGAAGGCGACCGAGGCGTACTCGCGCGCGGCGAAGGTCGAGGACACGACGATCGGCTGGCGCTTCGTCAACCCGCTGATGAAGGCGAAGCACGGCATCGACTCGATGCCCGAGACCGCGGAGAACGTCGCCGCCGAGTTCGGCGTCGCGCGCGAGGACCAGGATCGCTTCGCGCTGCGCTCGCAGCAGCGCGCGGCCGACGCGATCGAGAGCGGCCGGCTGTCCGAAGAGATCGTCCCGGTGAGCGTGCCGTCGAAGAAGGGCGACGCGACCGTCGTGTCGCGCGACGAGCATCCGCGCGCGACGACGCTCGAGTCGCTCGCGAAGCTCAAGGGCGTCGTCCGCCCCGACGGCACGGTGACCCCGGGCAACGCGTCGGGCGTCAACGACGG
>Ga0207648_10000566_pt1 | contig 41515 bp, 32 predicted proteins | sample KBSMisM32_FD_184310 | JGI IMG/M metagenome (GOLD analysis project Ga0207648, IMG submission 184310) | Miscanthus rhizosphere microbial communities from Kellogg Biological Station, Michigan, USA - KBS Miscanthus M3-2 (SPAdes) (version 2) | ecosystem: Host-associated > Plants > Roots >... | reverse complement strand
GTGCGAAGAGAGGTCGTGCTCAACAACGAGACCCTCAGCACCCTGCCAGCGACCCGCGGCTACGGGTCGGCGCTGGCCACCGTCCCGGCCCTCAACATCGGCGGCGTGGCCGGCGCCGGTGCGACTACCGCGCCCACCACCCCGCAGATGATGTTCTTCACCGCGCACGGCGGCGCGGCCGGTGAAGGGCGCGTGATGACCAACGGCCTGACCGTGGCGGCCCCGTTCGGCGGCGGCGGCGTGTCCGACGTCACCTACGACACCGCGAACGCGGCGGAGATGCAGGTGCTCATTTCCGGCGGCCTCGGCGAAGCCGAGACCGGCGGGCCCAGCATCAACATCGTGCCGAAGTCGGGCGGCAACAACTTCCAGGGGTCGGCCTTTTACAGCACGTCGGGCGACTGGGCCACCTCCAACAACGTCGACGATCAGTTGCGGAGCATCGGGATCACGCAGCCGCCGGCGCTGCGGACGAACTGGGATGCGAGCTTCAGCCTCGGCGGCCCGATCAAGAAGGATCGGCTGTGGTTCTTCGCCAACCTGCGCGGCTGGGCCAACGCCTCGGTGGTGAACGGCATCAACGCCAACCGCTTTGCCGGCGATGCGTCGCATTGGGACTACTCCGCCGACACCGGGATCGAGTCGCGCCAGGCCGAGGGGCGGAAGATCTACGCGCTGCGCTTGACCGCGCAGGTGACGCCCAAGAACCGGGTGACGTTCTCGCACGACTACCAGCGGCGCTGCGGCGGGTCGTCGCTGCGTGAAGACGGCGAAGGCTGCCGCAAGGCGGGCGGCGACTGGATCGGGTCGGGCCGCACGTTCGGCGCCGACACGGTGGCGCCCGAAGCGTTTCCCGGCTACCACGACTTCCCCTACAACACGACGCAGGTCACCTATTCCGCTCCGCTCAGCAGCCGCACCTTGATCGAAGGCGGCTTCTCGCGCTTTTCCTACGGCTATGCCCGGTTCGGCATGGCCGCTCCCGACGGCCTGATGGATTTCATCCCGGTCACCGAGCAGAGCAGCATCTACGGGCGAACGAATTTCTCGTATCGCGGCGTCTTCGACCCGCTCGACTTCGGCTTCAACGACAACCACGCGCTGAATTCGAGCTGGCGCGGCTCGGTGGCGTACGTCACCGGCGCCCACAGCATCAAGGTGGGGTACAGCGGCACGTTCATCGACGTGCGCAACGGACGCGTCCCCAACAACAACCAGCTCCGCTACACCTTCAACGCGAACGCGCCGGTGAGCGCCGCCTGCCCCGCCGGCGGGACACCGCGGCTGTGCCCGGTGTCGGTCTCGTACTTCCTGTCGCCGCGCTGGGACCAGCACGACAACACCGAGGCAATGGGGTTCTTCGCCCAGGATCAGTGGACGATCGGCCGCCTCACGCTGCAGGGCGGCATCCGCTACGACCGCGCCTGGAGCTGGGCGCCAGCCGAGGGCAACGGCACGACGCAGACCTCGCGCTTCAATCCCAAGCCGATCTCGTTCGACAGGACGGTGAGCGTCCGCGGCTACAACGACATCACGCCGCGTTTCGGCGTGGCCTACGACCTCTTCGGCACCGGCAAGACCGCGCTCAAGATCAACGGCGGCAAGTATCTCGAAGCGGCCACCGGCGACGTCATCTACAGCGCGAACAACCCCTCGGTCCGCATCATCACGCGCATCGGCTCGGGAGCGGCCGCGGCGCGCGGCTGGACCGACGGCAACCGCAACTTCGCCGTGGATTGCGACCTGCTCAGCCCGGCGCTGCAGGACAACCTGGCATCCGGCGGCGACCTGTGCGCGGCGGTGGGCGGCGTGGGGCTGAACTTCGGCAACGCCAACCCCAACACGACGACGATCAACCCGGACATCCTGGGCGGCTGGGGCGTGCGTCCGTACGACTGGCAGTTCGGCGCGTCCATCCAGCACGAGCTGCTGCCGCGCCTGTCGGTGGAGGCGGCGTACAACCGGCGGTGGTGGGGCAACTTCTTCGTGACCGACAACGTGCTGACGACCGCGGCCGATTACGAGAAGTATTCGCTGCCGATTCCGCAGCACGAGAACCTGCCCGGCGGGGGTGAGCTGGCGCAGTTCGTGGCGATCACCGCCGCCGCCAACGCACGCGGCGCCCAGAACTACATGACCAGCGAGACGGACTACGGCGATGCGCGGACGTCCTACTGGCACGGCGTCGATTTCACGGCCACCGCGCGGCTGTCGTCCGGACTGAACCTGCAGGGGGGCACCAGCACGGGCCGCGCGGTGCGCGACAACTGCGCGGTCACGCAGGCGCTGCCGGAGCTCCTGGGCACGGCGCGCGTCGATTCCTGCGACGTCACCGAAAAGTGGTCGACGTCGTTCCGCGGGCTCGCGTCCTACACCATCCCGAAGGTCGACCTGCTGGTCAGCGCCAGCTTCCGGTCGCTCGAAGTCGCGGGCGGCGGCGCGGTCGCGACGAGCGGTCTGTCGCTCGCGGCGAACTACGTCGTGCCGAACACGTGCACGGCCACCAGTGCGGCCGGCTGCTATTCGATTCAGCAGGCGCTCGGCCGCCTGCCGGCCAACGCGCTGGCGACCGGGACGACGACCGTCAACCTGCTGAACCCCGGGCAGCTCTATGCGACGGAGCGCACGAACCTGGTGGACATGCGGTTCGCCAAGGTCCTGCGCTTTGGAGGGCGGCGCATCGACGCGGGCGTCGATCTCTACAACCTGTTCAACTCGAACGTGACGACGGCGTATCAGCAGACCTACGAGCAGGTCACCAGTGGCGCGGCGTGGCTGCGGCCGACGGCGATCGCGGCGCCGCGGCTGGCGCGGCTCCACGTCACGCTGAACTTCTGATCAGATCTTGGCGCCGAGATACGAGCAGACGCGCAGGAGGTCAGCGAACACCCCGCCGGCGGTGACTGCAGGGCCCGCGCCAGGGCCCTGCACCACCAGCGGGTTCTGGTCGTAGCGCGACGTCACGAACCGCACCACGTTGTCGGTGAGGTTGATGTTGGCGAACGGGTGCGACTTCTCGAGCTCCACCAGCCCCACGGTGGCCTTGTTGCTCGCGGCGTCGAGCGCGCCGACGTAGCGCAGCACCCGGTTGCGCGCGCGCGCGGCCTCGAGCTTGGCCAGCATCGGCGCATCGAGCTCGCCGAGCCGGGCCATGAACTCCTCGACGCCGACGCCGACCAGCGCCGGCGGGATGAGCCCTTCGAGCGCCACGTCGCCGAGCTCGAGCTGCATCCCCATCTCACGCGCCAGGATCACGAGCTTGCGCGCCACGTCGGTGCCCGACAGGTCGTCGCGTGGATCCGGTTCAGTGTAGCCCTTGGCCTTGGCGGTCTTGACGACCGACGAGAACGACTCGCTGCCGTCCCACACGTTGAAGAGATAGGCGAGCGTGCCGGAGAAAATGCCTTCGACCTTGCGGATGTCGTCGCCGGTCTCGCGCAGGTCGCGCAGGGTCTGCATGATCGGCAGGCCGGCGCCGACCGTGGCTTCGTAGAGATAGTGGGAGCCGCCCGCGCGGCGCGCGCGCTGCAGCTCGGCGAAGAGCGTCAGCGGGCCGCTGTTGGCGCGCTTGTTCGGGGTGACGACGTGGATGCCTTCGGCCAGCCAGCGCGGGTAGAGCGCGGCCACCTTCTCGCTCGCCGAGCAGTCGATGATCACGGCGTGCGGCAGGTGATCGGCGTGGACGTGGTCCGCGAACTTCTCCAGATCCACCGGCTGGCCGGCGCCGAGCTTCTCGCGCCAGCCGTTCACGCCGATCGCCTGGTCGGAGAGCAGCATCTTCTTCGACGTCATCAGCGCGCGCACCCGCAGATCGAGCCGGAAGTCGCGCAGCAGGCGCGGCGCCTGCGACGCGATCTGTTCGAGCAGCACGCTGCCCACCACGCCCGGACCGACGAGCCCGATCGAGATCGTGTGCGGCGACAGGTAGAAGCGCGCGTGCACCGAGCGCAGCGCGCGCGTGGTCTGGCGCCCGTCGATCACCACCGAGATGTTGCGCTCCGACGACCCCTGGGCGATGGCGCGGACGTTGACACCGGCGCCGGCGAGCGCGCCAAAGACGTCGGCGGCAATGCCGGGCGTGCCGGCCATGCCGTCGCCCACCACGCTCACGATGCTGTGGCCGGTCAGCGCCTCCACGTCCTGGATCTGCCCGTCGCGCAGCTCCACGGCAAACGCGCGCCGCACCGTCTGCGCCGTGCGCTCGGAGTCCTTCTCGGGCACCGCGAAACAGATCGAATGCTCCGAGCTCCCCTGCGAGATGAGGATGACGTTGATGCCGTCCTCGCGCAGCGCGCCGAACAGGCGTTGCGCCGTCCCGGGCACGCCGATCATGCCGGCGCCCTCGACGTTCACGAGCGCCACGGCGTCGATGCTGGTGATCCCCTTGACGGCGTGCGTCGACTCCGGCGCCGCGCAAATGAGCGTGCCCGGCTTCTCGGCCGCGAACGTATTGCGCACCCAGATCGGGATCCCCTTGGTGACGGCCGGCGCCATCGTCTGCGGATGGATCACCTTGGCGCCGAAGTAGGCCAGCTCCATCGCCTCGTGGTACGAGAGCGAGTCGATCACGGTGGCGTCGGGCACGCGGCGCGGGTCGGCGCTGAGCACGCCGTCCACGTCGGTCCAGATGTGGATCTCCGAGGCGTTCAGTACGTCGCCGAAGATCGAGGCCGAAAAGTCAGAGCCGTTCCGGCCGAGCGTGGTCTGCACGCCCTGCGCGGTGCGGGCGATGAACCCGGGGATGATCAGGGTTTCGTTCGTGGCGCTGGGGACAATCGCCGCGGCACGCTCTCTCGAGACGGGCCACTGCACGGCGGGCCCGAGCGGGCCCCACTGCACCTCGACGATGTCTCGCGCATCTACCCACCGCACCGGCCGCGTGCTCCGGCCGCCCAGGCTCCGGGCGAACAGCCGCGTCGACCACAACTCGCCGTAGCCAGACACGATGTCGCGGACTTCCTGCGAGGCCGAACCGCCCTCGGCCACAGGACGGAGCAGGCGTTCGATGTCGGCCACGCCGGCATCCAGCTCCTTGGCGTACTCGGCGGCGTCAGTGGGCGTGCAAATCTGGTTGGCGATATCGAGATGCGTCTGCCGCAACCCGGCCAGCCTGGGCGCCGTCGGCTCCTGCCTTTCGGCCGCCGAGACGAGGTCCAGCAGCCCGTCGGTGACGCCCTTGCAGGCCGAGAGGACGACGGCCAGCGGGCCCGCGGGCTCGCCTTCGATGATGTCGGCCACGCGCCGCATGCAGGCGGCGTCGGCAACGCTGGATCCCCCGAACTTGAACACACGCCAGGACTTCGCCATGACTCCCCGATATACCTCCGTCCGCGTCCTTCAGTAGCGGAATAGCCGGTTCACCTTGACGATGATGGATCGGGTCGAGAGACCCTGCACGCCAAGCGCGGAAGTGTTCCTGTCTTCGTTGTACACCACAAACAGCTCGCTGCCCGGTTGATATTCCCAGCGCAGGCGGGCGTTGGTCGAAACCGACCCGTTCGCGGAGTTGTACTGTACCAGGGCGCTCGCGAACATCAGCGGCGTCATTGTGTAAGTGACGCGCGAGCCTACGAGGTTGTTGGTGAAGCGGCCCTCGACGAGCTCGACCTTGTTCAGGGTGTAGGTGGGCTCGATGGCCAGCGCCGTCATCACGCTCACGCGCGACTGGTTCAACGTCACCGTCGTCTGGCGGCCGTTGTAGAAGGGGCCCCATTCGACGGCCGCGTTGCCCGACACCCGGCGCTGCCGTCCAAGGTTGACCCCCAGGCGATAGGTGTGGAAGTCGTACCCGCCGACGGGCAGCGTCACCCCGGTGGCGATCGGAAACGGGCGGGTCAAGTATTCGTAGTTGTCCGAGTAGCGCGTCTGGAGCTGGTCGCCGTTCTGAAACTCGATCGCGAACTCGCCATCGAGCTGGCGCGATTCGAGGCGGCCGGTGTTGTCCTCGATGAACCCGGCGTTGCTCTGATAGCGAAACTTCCGGATGCGTGACACCCCGCCCGGACGCGGGCTGAACCGGAACACGCCGTAAGAGCGGCGCATGTCGGCCCGGCGGACGAACCCGAGCCCAGGATTGAAGTCCTCGCCGACGGTGACGCGTTCGAGCTGGGCGCCGTAGCGATCGGCGTCGTAATTGAGCTGCGCGCGGTAGCTCGTATCGTTGCCTGGACGGTTGGGCGTGTCGCTCTTCGCCCAGTAGGTGTTGACCTGGAGGTTGTCGAAGAACGCCAATGTGGCGTCGAGCCCATAGACGGCGTTCGAACCGCCGCTGCCCGACGGGTTGACGTTCGTCGCGATCAGCCCGACGGCGCTCTTGCGCAGGATGTCGCGCTTGACGCGCACGACCGAGTAGTTGGTGGACCGTGCGGGAGACACCAGCTCCTCGTCCTCCTCGCCGGTCTGCGCGCTCACGACGCCGATGCTGTATGCGCCGGCGCGCCCGGTGAGACGGCCGCCAGCCCGCAATGGCACCACGCGGGTGCCGTTCAGGCCGATTCGACGGCTGTAGAACAGGATCGGCGCCAGCTGATCGTTGTTCTGCATGCCGTTGAAGTTGCCCGTCAACTGCACGCCGCCGAACGAGAACATCCCCTGGTTCTCGAGGAAGATCTCGCGCTTCTCGGGAAAGAACAGGCTGAAGCGCGTCAGGTTGGCCTGCTGCTCGTCGGCCTCCACCTGCGCGAAGTCGGTGTTGATCGTCAGGTCGGCCGAGAGGCCCTGTGTCACGCCGTATTTCAGATCCAGGCCGCCGGCTGCCGCGGGATCGTTCGAGACCACCGGCGACACGGTCCGGTTGGTGGTGACGCTGCTCGTCGCATACGGCTTGATGTCGAGTGTGCGGCGCGCGGGCGGCGCCTCGAGCCCCACCATCGAGGCGGCAAACGACGTCTGCGCGAGGGCGGCGTCACCGCGGCCCGGCGGCACCTTGGTCAGCAGCGACCGCTCGTTCTTCGACCGCTTGGTGCGCATCACGTTGAAGCCCCACACCTGCGCCGCCCCCTGGCTGTAGCGGATCGACTTGAACGGGATCGCGGCTTCCATCGTCCAGCCGCCCTCGAACCGGCCGGTTTTGACCGACCACACCGGGTTCCAGTCCTGGATGAACTGCCGCTCGTTGGTGACCTGCGAATCGCTGCGCCCGGCGATCGGGTTGATGGTGAACACCAGGCCGTTGCGGCGGTCGTAGAACGGGTCGAGCATGAACGAGATGATGTCGTTGCCCTGGAAGATCACGCTGCTGTCGCGTCGCATCTCGGTGGCCACCAGGTGGGCCATGTCGCTGTCGTGCATGCGCGCCGACACGTAGACGTTGTTCTCGTCGAACGACACCCACACTTCGGTCTGCTCGGTCGCCGGCGCACCCGGGGTCGGATCGATCTGGACGAACCCCGACATCGCGGGCACGCGCCCGTAGTGCGTCTCGTCGAGGACGCCGTCGATGCGGAACGGTTCGCTGGCCCGGACGGCGCGCACGGTGGCCCGCCCCTCGTCGTCGCGCGAGACCGTGGCGGGCGCGACCGGCACGGCGGGCGCGTTGGCCACGAGCGGGACGGGCAGCGCCGGAGTCGAGTCGTCGCTCTGGGCGAAAGCGGGCACCGACCACGCCAGGACAACGCCCAACAGGGCCACGGCGGGACGGCGGGCGGTGGGCAGAACCCGCTGAGTATGTCAGGACCCGATGCGCTCTACAATCCGCACCATGAGCGCCTACAAGCCTCAGGGCTATCCCAGTCTCTCCCCCTACATCATGGCCAGGGGCGGCCAGAGCGTCATCGATTTCGTGACGGCGGTGTTCGACGCGACGCCGCTGCGGCGGTTCGACGACGGACAGGGGCACATCATGCACGCCGAGATGCGGATCGACGACTCGGTGATCATGCTGGCCGACGCGCACGGCGACTGGCCGGCGGTGCCGGCCTGGGTGCACGTCTACGTGGCGGATGTCGATGCCACCTACAAGCGCGCGCTCGCCGCCGGCGGCAGCAGCGTGCAGGAACCGCAGCAGCGCCCCGGCGATCCCGATCGCCGCGGCGGCGTCGCCGATCCCTCGGGCAATCAGTGGTGGATCTCCACGCAGGTCTAGCCAGAGGCTACGTGGTGCTTCTCTCCTCTTTGAGCACTCGGACTTGGGCCGCGCCGGCCTGCATCATCCGGTTGAAGGCCGTCACGAGATCCGGGTCGAATTCGGTCCCGGCCCGCTCTTCCAGGTAGGCCAGCACTTTCTCCTGCGGCCAGGCGTCGCGGTACGGGCGGGTGGTGCTGAGCGCATCGAAGACGTCGCACACGTGGACCATGCGGCTCGCCAGGGTGCACTCCCGCGGGTAGTGCACCGTCGGGTAGCCGCCGCCGTTCAACATGATGTGGTGCTCGTAGGCCACCACGGCCGCCAGCTCCAGCTCCTCCTCGCTTTCCATGATGATCTTCGCCGCGTCCACTGGATGCTGGTTCATGATGCGGCGCTCTTCGTCGTTCAGCTTTCCAGGCTTGGTCAGCACTTCGAGCGGAATCCGGATCTTGCCGATGTCGTGCAGCAGCCCCGCCACCCCGATGGCGCGGACCTGACGCTTCGGCACGCCGAGCGCCTGCGACAGCGCCATCGACAGCACCGCGACGTTGAGCGCGTGCGTGGTGGTGTACTGGTCGAACTCTTTCAGCTGCAGCAGCGGCAGCACGATGCGCCGTTCGGCCTGCATCGCCACCGACAGCGACCGCACCACGGCCTCGGCCTCCATCAGCGGCACCACGCCCTGGTCGCGGATCTCGCCCTGCAGCCAGCGGAAGGTTTCGGCTTCGTCGCCGAGCGTCACGTCGAGCGTGGTTTCGGGCGGTGGCGGCGCCGCCTCCTGGCCCTGCAGGCCCACCGTCCCGAAGCGGATGCCGAGCGACCGCATCTGGCGGCGCTCGCTCGAATCCGCCGGCGCCGGGTTGAGGCGGGCAAACAGCTCTTCCAGGAAGCCGTCGAACTCGTCGCGCGTCACCGCCCGCTCGAACTCGAGCCGCTGGATGCCGGCGCCCACCAGCTTGGACGCATAGTCCCAACCCTTCAGGTCGCGAAGGCGTTCCCGGCCGTACACGACGTCGTCCTCGAGAAACGTGAACGGCCGCCGCTCCCCCGAGGAGAGCGCATCGGCGTGCTGATACGCCGCGTCGATGGCGCGCTCGCGCGACGGATGTCCGGCCGGGTACAGCGCCATCACCGAGAGCGCCTGCGCCAGCGAGAAGAGGAATGCGGAGGGATCGGCCATGACGCTACCGGACGGCCTCGCGCAGCTCGTCGTCGTTGGCCACCGCGGCCAGGCCGAGGAGCGGCTCCACCTTTGGATGCTTGCGCCACCCTCCGGACAGCGCGCGCAGCGCGGCCAGGACGACCGGACTCTTGGCCGCGAGCTTTTGACGCCCGAACAGTGTGCGGCCCCCGTCGACGAGCCCGATCAGGCCCTCGAGCGCTCCCTGCTCGCGCGTGCTGCCCAGCGCCTGCACGGCCAGCAGCCGCAGGTCTTCCGGCACCTGCTCCACCTGCGCCAGGCGGGCGACGAACGGGATCACGCGCGGCGGGCAGCCCTGCTGCACGGCGGCCATGCCGACGCGGACCACGCGGGGGTCGGCGTCGCTGAAGGCGGCTTTCAGCGCAATCTCCCGCTGCCCGCGCAGCGACATCTGCAGTCGGACCGCTTCGGCCCGCAGGCGTGCGTCGGCGTGCGCGGTCCAGCGGGCCATGGGGAACCCGTCGGGCACCCGTCCCACGCGCGCCAGGAGCAGCAGCATGTTGCGCTGGACATACCAGCGATCGTCCGCGAGCCGTGACACCACCAGCGGCACGACGTCGAGCGGCGTGGCAGCCAGGCGATCGATCAGCTTGCGTCGCGTCACCCGGCTCCGCGACGCCGCCAGCACGTCGAGCAGCGTGCCATAACCCTCGATCGAGAGCGCCGGCATCAGGTAGTCGAGGCTGTCCTCGTCGAGCGGTTCACGCGAGGCGATGGCCGCAAGTGCCGTCGGCTGCGTGAGACGGGCGCGCACCCGCTCGGCCGCCACGCCGCCATCAGCCGGTGCCTGCGCCAGCAGCGCCACGAGCGGCTGGGCGCCTCCCTGCTGCAGGCAGGTGCTGATCGCGCGATCCACCAGCGGGCCCGAGGTGCCGACCTCGAGCGACATCTGCACCAGCCGCAACGCCTTCATGTCGTCGGCCGACGACTTTCCCTCCGCCTGGACCGCCGACGTGGCCAGGTACTCGAGCATCCGCCGGTAGTCGTCCGGGTTCGGGTCGGCAAGCTCCCACTCGCTGAGGAGACTCTGCACCTGTTCGCGGAGCGCCGTGTCGGCCGAGGCCTTGGCGGTATCGGCGCCGGCCTCGGCGTGCGCCGACAGCTTGGTCAGCATGCGGACCAGGCCGTGCGAGATCGTCTGGCCGCTGGCGTCGGCGGCGGCCTTGACGAGATCCACGACGGCGTCCACCGCCATCCCCTCTGCCGCGTCGTGGACGAAGGCGTTGCGCCGTGTGGAATCGCCGCCCATCTGCACGAGGCGACGCAGCGTCTCCGGCTTGAGAGCGCTGATGAGCCGCGCGCTCCGGCTGCGCAGCGCCGCCGCCTCGGCCCCGGTGGCGGTTTTCAGCTCGCTCGCAATCTGCAGGAGGTAGCCCACTACCACCTGGTCGTAGGCTTCGGCGCCCTGATGGCGGTCGATGGCGTCCGCCACGCGCGACGGCTCGGCGAGGCTTCGACTACCGCCTTCATCGCCGGCCTCGTCGAGCTCGCCCGCCAGGGCGGCGCGCGCGAGGCCGATCCATAGCTCGGCGGCGTGCGACGACGCGGCGCTCTCCTCGCCGCTCTCGTCCCCTCCGACGGTCGTCAGGTTGTCGAACGAAAGCATGTGGAGCCGGACGTGGTCGCAGCCGGGAAGCTGGCCGCCGCTGAGCGGCAGCGGGCCGTCGCGATCGGGTTCACCAGAGAGGGCCCGCAGCGCCGTGGCCACTTCGGCCGGCTGCAGGCCGCGCAGCAGGCTCACGGCCCCGAGATGATGGCGATGCAACCCTTCGGCAAGCCGGCGCAGCACGGGATGCTGCGTATCGGTTGCCACCCCCTCGATGATCAGCTGATGCCGTGCGACGCCGAAGGCGATCAGGTCGCGGTCGCCCATCAGGCGTTCGGCATTCCGGGTAACGGCCTCTGCCGCGGGGCCGAGCGAAGGATGCCCCTCCGGATACATGGCGTGCTTGTGCAGCGCGACGGAGAGGTCGATGAGGAAATCCGTGAAGTCGCGCGGCGGGGAGGGCCGCGATCCGGAGGGCGCTGGTTCGGTCACCGCCCTCCAATCTGAAGCAGCAGCTTGCCGGTGGTCCGCCGCGCTTCGAGCTCGGTGTGGGCCCTGGCGGCCTCCGCCAGCGGGAAGTCGGTGTCCATGCGCAGCCGCAGCTCGCCGGACTTCAGCCAGGCAAAGAGATCAGTGGTGCGCGCGACCAGCTCCTCGCGGGTGGCGATGTACTGATTGAGGCCGGGCCGGGTGAGAAACAGCGAGCCCTTGGCACCCAGCACGGCCGGGTCGAACGGCGCGACCGGTCCGCTCGAAAACCCGAACAGCGCCAGCACGCCCCGCGGGCGCAGGCAGTTGAGGCTCCGGTCGAATGTGTCCTTTCCTACCGAGTCGTACACCACATCGACACCCCGTCCGGCGGTGAGTCGTTTGACTTCGGCTTCGAAGTCCTGGCGTGTGTAGATGATAACGTGCTCGGCACCGGCCTCGCGCGCGAGTTCCGCCTTCGCGTCGGTGCCCGCGGTCGCCAGTACGCGCGCGCCGCGCTTCCTCGCCACCTGGATGATCAGCTGGCCCACGCCGCCAGCCCCCGCGTGCACCAGGGCCGTGTCGCCGGGGTTCAGCGGATACGTACTGTGGGTCAGATAGTGCGCGGTGGTGCCTTGCAGCATCACCGCGGCGCCGGACCGGAAGTCCACGTGCGGAGGCAGCGTCACGACGCGCGCCGCGGGCACGGCCTGATACTCGGCGTAGGTACCGAGGATCATCGTGTACGCCACTCGATCGCCCGTCGCGAGGCCGGTGACACCAGCCCCGACCTCGGCCACGGTCCCCGCCGCCTCCATCCCGTCAACGAACGGCAGCTGCGGCGGCTTGTACTTCCCGGCGCGGTACTGGACGTCGATGAAATTGACGCCCGACACCTCGATCTTGACCAGCACCTCGCCGGGACCGGGACGCGGCGCGTCTACGTCTTCGTAGCGCAGCGCCTCGGGCCCGCCATTGGCATGGACTCGAACCGCCTTCACTTGCCCTGCAGCTCGTCCATGATCACGGTGAAGTTGCCGCCCGCGCCGCCGCGGCCGGCCGCCGGCTGCGTAAAGCCCTTGGTCTTCAGGCTCTCGGGGAGCGTGAACTCCTTGAGCGCCTGCTCGGGCGACTTCTTGGCGGCGAGCGCCGCCTTGGCGTGGTCGAGCATCAGCTGGTTGAAGGTGCCGGCGTCGACGAGGTCCTGCCACATCATCACGGGCGCGTGCCCGGGGATGATCTTGTCGACGTTCTTGATCGCCTTCGCGGCGTTCTTGAGGGTGACGGGATACGCCACGCCGCTGCCGCCGTTGGCACGATCGATGAGCGGCTGCCCCTTGTTGGCGAAGGCGTCGCCCGAATGCATCACGCGCGCGCTCTTGAACACGACCCAGGCGTCGCCGTTCGTGTGGGCGGCCCCGAAGTAGAACAGGTCCACCTGCTCCTTGCCCTTGAAGAGCGTCATCTTGTCCTTGAACGTCTTGTCCGGCAGCCCCTGCTTGTTCGCGGGATCCTTGAACACGTCCATCTTGGCCATGTTGGCCGCGGTGTTCGCCTGCGTCACGATTTCCACCGACGCCGGGAAGAACTGGTTGCTGCCGGTGTGGTCGCCGTGGGTGTGGGTGTTGATGATGTAGGTGATGGGCTTGTCGGTGACCTTCTTCACCTCGTCGAGGATGGCCTGCCCGTTGTTGGCGAGCTTGGTGTCTACGAGCAGCACGCCGTTGGCCATCACCCACACCGCGGTGTTGCCGCCCTGTCCGGGCACCATGAAGAGGTTGTCGGCCACCTTCTCAGCCGCGCTGACCGGCGGGAAGTTGAACCCGCCGCCGCCGCGGCCCTGCGGCGCCGCCGCCTGCTGCGCCTGCACGATGGCCGCGCCCACTCCGCCAGCGAGCACGATCGCTCCGAGCACCAACAGCCGTTTCATGGTTTGCCTCCCTTGGATTGCGTCGTGGTGACGGCCACTTCCGACACCCACACGTCGAGCGCCGGATAGCCGCCGCGGTTCTGCGTGATGTGAGTGGGGAACCACACGCCACTCGAGGTCTTTTCGTAGTCTCGGAACAAGGTCTCGACGAGCAGATCGCCGTGCCCCTCACCATCGACCCAGGTGAGCACGCGATCGACTTCGTTGCCGGCCGTGATCAGCCCGACGAACGCCTGCCCGCCCGCCATGAACGACACCTCGGCGCCGTGGGGCACCTCCCTCACGGTGGCGTTCGCGGCTCGGGCGGCCTTCAGAAAGCCTTGCGGTGTGGCCGCGATCTGTTCGGACAGGTTCTGCGTGAAATCGATGTCGGCCTGGTACGACGGCAGCGCGACGCGCGGCCCGTGTTGCGAATAGCTGGCGCCAAAGCCCTCGAGATGCAGCGACGCGACGCGGTGGACGCCGAGCGCGATGGAGGCGGCCTTCAGCGGATCTCGCGGCGCCGCGGGCACCGGAGCCGTCACGAGAATCAGACAGATGAGCGCCACCGCGCCCATCGAGATCAATCGCCGAATCCCCCGCTCCATTGCCTACCCTCTCCGCTTTCTCTGCCTTCTCTGGCTTCTCCGCCTATTTGCCGGCGACCGCGGGCCAACGGGCGTCCAGCGGCTTGCTGCGGTCCGCCGTGATCTTCAGGTCCGCGCAGTGGTGATACGAGAAGTCGCCGTCGCGGTTGCGGCCGTGCTCGGCCATGAACTGGATGATCTGCAGCGTGCACTTCTCGCAGTTGATGTTGGGGACGTCGATATCGGTCTCGAACGGCGCCGTGGGCCGCTCGGTGTGCGGCCACAAGCCATCCACGATGACCGGCGGGCGCTCGGGCTTCTGAATCGCCGCCGAGACCGACCACGGTCCCTTCTCGGTGTCGCGCGTCACGACATCGGGATCGGCGGGCAGTTCGGTACGCGAGCGGACGGCGAGGGCGATGCGGTAGTGCCCGGGATGGAACACCGTCTCCTGAACCTTGATGTGAAGCTTCGAGCCGCCGGCGACCGGCGTGACCGTCATCGTCGGGGTGCCGGCGTCGGCCGACGTGCCGCCGCACGGACCCGCCTTCTGCGGATCGCCGAGCCGGTTCTCCATCAGCCACGACGCCGGCTCGACCAGCGTGAAGTGCGCATCGGCCGCCACCGGCAGCACGGCTACCACGGCCACGATCCCCAGCCACACTCGCATCGCAGGCGTCATCGCGGCTACCTCGCCCCCTCGAACTGAATCTTGTCGCTCATGCCGTCTTCCCAGCTGCTCCAGCCGGACGCCATGCCGTACGGCGCGCGCTCGAGCACGGCTTCGATTTCGTGGAGCAGGCCGTCTTCCACCTTGAAGACCTCCATGATCTCCCACGTCCACGGCTGCATCGGCCCGGCGGTCATCGTGCGGCCGGTGGGCGTCGTGAACGTGCGCGACTTCCCGGCGTCGTGGTCGAAGAACGCGTACGAGGCCACCACGCCGCGCTCTTCGTCCACTGCCACGTAGCGGCGATCGCGGATGCGCATCACGAAGTGGAGCATGCCCGACTCGAACTGTTCGCGGCAGGTCCACATGCCCGAGTAGCCCGTCGCCGTCTTCGGATCCGGTCTCGGCCCGCCGTCGCGGCTGGTCTTCGCATTGGTGCTGTCGTTGCCGTTTTCGATACGGTGGCAGTCGTCGGCAAACGGGTAGGTGCCCTTGCCGTCGTTGAGCTGCATGCCGCTGAAGTACATATTGGCCACGCGCACGAGATCGGCGCGCGACTTCCGCTTCGCCGGCGGCGTGAGCCGGCTGAACGCCTCGCGCGGCTGCCCCCGCGCTTCGAAGTTCTTCGCGGCGCCGTCGCTGTGCGCGATCAGATGCTCGACTTCGGTGATGCGGTTGTTCGCCACCTTGAGCCGCACCGCCAGCACCACGCCCTGCGGTTGCGGCACGGCCGCTTCGCGCATCGTGATCTCGGTGACGATCTGCCCGGCCGTCGGGTCGGCGATCTGCAGCTTGTAGGTCCCCTTCCCCGCCACCGAGTTCCAGAACCCGTCGCCCGGCAGCAGCCGCTGACCGTTCTCGGTGTACTTCACGTTCGGCGCGAGCCCCGCCTTCGACGGGTCGTGCGCCACCAGCGCGTCGATGTAGGCGTCGGAGATCCTGATTAGGCACTCCCGATCGCATCGACCCTGCGCCGTGATTGTCGTGGCGGCGACCCCGAGTGCGACGACAGTGCTGAGAATTGTTTTTGACAAGCGTTCTTTACCCACCTGACCTACCTGACCTACCTGACCGGTTCTGCAGCGAAGTGCTTCTTCAGCCCCTGCCAGTGCTTGTAGTAGTCCCGTTCGAGCAGCTCCGTCTCGAGCGCCCACTTCGTCGGCCTGATCGGCAGCTGCGTCTCGAACAGGAACACCATCGTGTTGTCGAGGAACTGCGGCTCGAGGTTCGCCGAGCTGCCGCGCTCGTAGGCCTCGGCATCCGGTCCGTGCCCCGACATGCAGTTGTGCAGGCTGGCGCTGCCCGGCGCGAACGAATCGGCCTTGCCGATGTACTGGCCCGAGATGAGGCCCAGGAACTCGCTCGCGACGTTGCGATGGAACGGCGGCGGACGGAAGGTGTGCTCGGCCACCGACCAGCGCGGCGGGAAGCACCCGAACTCCATGTTCGCGGTGCCGGGCACCGACGACGGCGAGGCGAGCACGCAGTAGATCGACGGGTCCGGATGGTCGTAGGACACTGTGTTGATGCACTGGAACCGGTTGAGGTCGTACTTGAACGGCACGTAGTTGCCGCGCCACGCCACGATGTCGAGCGGCGAGTGATCGATCTCGGCCTCCCACAGGCCGCCGCCGAACTTCGCGACAATCCGGAAGTCGCCCTCGCGGTCTTCGAAGGCGGCCACGGGCGCCAGGAAGTCGCGCGCGTTGGCCAGACCCGCCGTGCCGATCGGCCCGAGGTCGGGCAACCGCAAATGCTGTCCGTAGTTCTCGCAGATGTAGCCGCGCGCCGAGCCGTCGGGCAGCTCGATGCGGAACTTCACGCCGCGCGGCACCAGACAGATTTCTCCAGGCTGCACGTCGAGGATCCCCAGCTCGGTATGCACCGTCAGGCGACCCTGCTGCGGCACGATCACCAGCTCGCCGTCCGCGTTGTAGAAGAAGCGGTCGCGCATCGACGTGTTCGCCGCGAACATGTGCACGGCCGCGCCCGCCTGCTGCAGCGGATCGCCGTTGCCGCCCAGGGTCGCAATGCCGTCCACGAAGTCGGTGGGCGCCGTCGGCATCGGAATCGGCTTCCATCGGAGCTGATTGGGCGTCGGCGGCACTTCATTGAATGGGCCACTGCGCACGAGGCCGCCGCTGAGCGGGCGGAACGGCTTGTGGGTAGCCGACGGGCGGATGCGGTACGTCCAGTCCGATCGGCTGACGCCGCGGGGAGCCGTGAAGGCCGTCCCGTTCAACTCTTCGATGTAGAGGCCCAAGGGCGGCTTCTGCGGTGCGTTCTGCTCTTTCGGCAGCGCCCCGGGCACGGCCTCCGAAGCGAACTCGTTGCCAAACCCTGACAAATAGGCGCGTTCGGAAGCAGCCATGGCGGAAGTAGGCTAGCGCCCCCGCCTGGGCGCGTCAAATACCGGCGCTGGCGTCACTTGTTGCCAAGAGCGGCTATCCAGTTCTGCACCAGCGTCAACGGCCGAGACGCCCGACGGTCGCTGGTGACGAGCGCCAGGATGCGGCCGTCCTTCGCGACGTCGAACGAGAAGCCGCGGCCTTGGAAGATGGGCATCAGGGCGCGCGGCGTGCCCAATCTCAGCGAGCCAGCCGATTCGGAGATATCGACCCGGAACAGCACGTTGTCCGAGGCGTAGTACAAGGCTTTCCCGTCCGCGGCCCACACGCCGAGGGTGGCGTTCTTCGCGACTTCGACGCGCTGGCCGCCCGACGGAAACGCTTCGATGTACACGCCGGCCACCGGCGTGTTTCCGAGGCTCGCCTGATACGAGATCCACTTGCCGTCCGGGGACAGACGCCCGTTCTGACCGCTGGCCACGATGGGCGGCGATGGCAGCAGCGCCGGCCGAGAACGGTCGGCACGGGCGATTCGAACGCCGGACGCACTGTTCTTGATGTTGGCCGGCTTGAGGTCCCGGTGGATGACGCCCTGCTGGTGCGCGGCTTCGAGCGCGTCCGCGATCTGCGCGCCGATCGCTCTCACCTCCGGCAACGGCAGCGCGCCGCGCTCGATGCGATCGGCCAGCGTCGGCCCCTCGACGAGTTCCATGACGAGCCCCGTCACCCCGGCCGACTGTTCGAGCCCGTACACCGCCGCGATGTTGGGATGGTTCAACGAGGCCAGCACCTGCGCCTCGCGCTGCAGCCGCGTGATGCGCTCCTGGTCCAGCGCGAGCGCCGCGGACACGACCTTGATCGCGACGGCACGCTTCAGGCTGGTGTCGGTGGCGCGGTACACCTCTCCCATTCCGCCCGCCCCGATCTGCGAGGTGACTTCGTAGGGGCCGAGCCGGGTGCCTGGAGCAATCGACAACGGAGGGATTATAGGTGTACGGCCGAGCTGGTTCCTGCCGCTATACTCCCCCGGATGACGGAAAGGATGAGGAACGTCTGCGCTCTCGCGCTGCTCTCGACGCTGCTGACCGCCGGCACGGCGGCAGGCCAGGCACCGGCAGCAGCACCGGCTCCCGACGGCGCCGACCTCTACAAGCGGACGTGCGCGCAATGCCACGACGCCGGGGTCGGGCGCGCGCCAAACCGCGAGCAGTTCCTCACGATGCTGCCCGACCGCGTGCTCGCGGCCATGGAATCCGGCTCGATGGTCACGATGGCCAACGGCCGCAGCGCCCCCGAACGGCGCGCCATCGCGGAATTCCTGACCGGCAAGACCTTCGCGACCGCGCTCTCGACCACTCCGGCACCGCGCGCCATGTGCACGCCGCGCAACGCGGCGTTCGCGCCCGGGAACGGGCCGGCATGGAGCGCCTGGGGTGGCAACACCTCGAACACGCGGTATCAGAACACCGCGGGGCTGGCGGCTGCCGACGTGCCCAAGCTGAAATTGAAATGGGCGTTCGCGTTCCCCGGCGACCTGCAGTCGTACTCGCAGAGCACCATCATGGGCGGCCGCATCTTCATCGGCAGCTGGGGTGGCAAGGTCTACTCGCTCAACGCCGCCACCGGATGCATTCACTGGTACTACGAGGCCGGGGCGGGCGTGCGCTCGGCGATCAGCGTCGGGCAGATCGCGACGGCCGGCGGTCAGCGCTATGCCGCCTTCTTCGGCGATCAGAACGGCAACGCGCACGCCGTGGACGCCACGACGGGCGCCCAGATCTGGAAGGTGCACGTAGACGACTTCCCCGTGTCGCGGGTGAGCGGGTCGCCCACGCTCTACAACGGGAAGCTCTACGTGCCGGTCGCGTCGGGTGAAGAGGCCTCGGGCGCCGTGCCCAGCTACGAGTGCTGCAAGTTCCGCGGCAGCATCGTGGCGCTCGACGCCGCCACCGGCAAGCAGGTGTGGAAGACCTACACCATCACCGAGACACCGCAGCCGACGAAGAAGAACGCCGTCGGCACGCAGCTCTATGGACCGTCGGGCGCGCCCGTGTGGGCCACACCGGCCGTCGACCCGGTGAAGCGCGCGCTCTACATCCTGACCGGCAACAACTACAGCGACCCGGGGTCGTCGATGAGCGACGCCTTCATCGCGATGGATCTCGAGACGGGCAAGATCCTGTGGCACCGCCAGATGACGGCGAACGACGCCTACACGGCCGCCTGCCGCCTGCCCGACAAGACCAACTGCGCCGACTCGAACGGGCCCGACTGGGACTTCGGCTCGTCGCCGATTCTCGTGAGCCAGCCTGGAGGCAAGCGGCTCCTGCTCGCCGGCCAGAAGTCCGGCATCGTGCACGCGCTCGATCCGGATCGCGACGGCGCCATCGTGTGGCAGACGCGCGTCGGCCGTGGCGGCACCATGGGCGGCGTGCAGTGGGGTTCGGCCACCGACGGCACGAACGTCTACGTCGCCAACTCCGACATCGGCCGCATCATGCTCGCCTACAGCAACAGCACCGACGCCGATCCCAAGCAGGGTGGCGGCATGTTCGCGCTGCGCCTGACCGACGGCGAACGGGTGTGGTATCAGCCGCCGGCCAGCTGTGGCACTCGTCCACGCTGCAGCCCGGCGCAGTCGGCGGCGGTGAGCGCCATCCCCGGCGTGGTGTTCTCGGGATCCGTCGACGGCCACATGCGCGCCTACTCCACGACCGACGGCACGATCGTGTGGGACGTGAACACGATCGACGTCTACGAAGGGGTCAACGGCGTCCTCGGCCGCGGCGGCTCCATCGACGGGCCCGGTCCCACGGTGGCCAATGGCGTCGTCTACGTGAACTCGGGCTACCCGACGGCAGGCGGCACGCCGGGCAATGTCCTGCTGGCGTTTTCGGTCGACGGCAAGTAAGACGGTGGGGGCTGGGGAGCTAGGGAGCTGGGCCCCTCTGCCCCCTCCAGGTTCGCCATGCGCTTGAGTGGCCTTCGCCGCCACTGGAACGAGTACGGCAAGAGCGACCCGCTCTGGGCGATCCTCACCGCACCCGACAAAAAGGGGAACCGCTGGTCGATCGACGAGTTCCTTCAGACCGGGCGCGACGAGATCGCGGGCGTCATCGCCTATCTCGATGAGCGCGGCCTGAAGGGTCCGCGGCGTCACGCGCTCGACTTCGGATGCGGCGCGGGGCGGGTGACGCACGCGCTCGCCGCCTACTTCGATCGGGTGACCGGCGTGGACATCGCGCCGTCGATGATCGACAAGGCGCGCCACCTGCACGCGGGGCTCGGCGGCGTCGAGTTCCGCGTCAACACGTCAGACCGGCTGGACTCGATCGAGTCCGGATCCGTCGATCTCGTCTACACGCGGCTGGTGCTCCAGCACATGCCGCCGCGGTACATCCGCTCGTACCTCGCGGAGTTCGTTCGCGTGCTCGCCCCCGGCGGGGTCCTCGTGTTCCAGCTGCCGGGCGAGAACGCCGTGCCCGTCACGGTGACCGGCGGCGGGTTGAAGAGCGTGATGCCGCGCCCGGTCATTTCGCTGATCCGCGCCGTCCGGCAGCTTCGTGAGTTTCCGCGGATGGAGATCCACGGGCTGCCGCGCGCCGAGGTCGAACAGCTGCTGGCGGGCCTCGGAGCGCCGGTGGTGGATGTCGTGGACGATCGCGCCCACGGCGCCGATTCGCCCGGCTATCGCTACTGCGCTGTGAAGAGCACGGGCTGACTGCCGGCCGGCAGCGCCGTGCGGACGACGTTCATAATCATCGCCAACGTGGAGTAATACCCCACCGCGCACACGACATCGATCAGGCCCGGTTCCCCCAGCACCGCGCGCGCCCGATCGTAGAGCGCATCGGGCACGCGGCCGTCGTCGAACAGCACCGCGCACAACTCGAAGATCACCGCCTCGTCGCCGGGCAACGAAGTGGGCAGGGCCCCCATCCTGACGGCCTCGATCGTGGCGGAAGCCAGACCCGCCTCGCGCGCCGACGGTTCGTGGGTGACCCACTCGTAGTCCTGCTCCCAGCGCCGAGCCGTCAACAGGATGACCAGCTCCCGCAGCCGCGGGTCGATGCTGGAGTCGTAGCGGATGTAGGCGCCAAAGTGCTGCAGGCGCCGCATGCATTCGGGGCTGCGCAGCGCCGCGATGAAGGGGCCGACCACACCGCCGCGGCGCCCCGCCGTGATTTCGTCCGCCGCCGCACGTTGCACTGGCGTCATCTGCTCCGCCGGAATCGCCGGCATCCGTTCGTGGCTCACCCTCCTATCATCAGCTTCTTCCGAGTGGTCTGCAGGGTGAATTCGAGCGACTCCCGCGGCAGGCTGGTGACGAACGGGCCCACGGCCCAGCCGAGCCCGAACGGGATGTCGCGCGTCAGCGAGATCGACTCGCATTCCAGGTACACCCCGCCATCGCGCTCTTCGAACCGCCAGTAGGAGTTGAGGCGCCAGAGATAGCCGCTTCCCTTCCCCACCGGCTCTTCGCGTTCGGCGCTGGTGCCGGCACCCGACACCTCGGCGAGCCGCGTGCTGCGAATCCAGCTGCGCGCCCGACCCGGACCGAGCCAGACGAACCGCGCGTGGTGCTCGCCATCGACGACGACGGTGATGACCTTCGTCATGACGAACCGCAGCGAGAAGTCGAACTCGTCGCCCGGCATCCCTGAAAGGGGCGCCCTACTGGCACTGTGCGACAGCAGCCGCGAGCGGGCCACGGTGGGCGCGTAGATGGCGGCATGGCGGTCGTAGTCCTGCAGCAGCCGCACGGCCGTGGCGGCCGTCGCCTTCGGAATGAAGACCGTGCCGATCCAGTGGTGGATCATCCCGTCGGGGACGTCGGCGTCGCGGCCACCTGGGCGCGCGCGCAGGCGCTCGATCACCAGCTCGCCATTGCGCAGGTCCCCGAGGAGCCGCTGGCGTTCGGCGGCCGGCCGCGAGTCGAGCCACAGGAACGGAGCGGCGCTCCGCGCCTCGGCGGCCGCCACGTAAGCGTCGAACGCCTTCACCGTCGCCTCCCGCAGCTCGGCCGCCCCCACCGTGGCGGTGAAGAAGACCGCTGTCAGCAGGACCCCGAACGCACGTCTTCCGCGCGGCTTGGCGGGCATCAGATAGAAAGGTGCCAAACGAAGGTGAACCGGCTCACGCTCCAGCCCGTATCAGCTGACTGAGGCGAAACCGGAGGCCACCCATGAAGTCTGCCCTGACGCTCCTGGCCGTCGCGATGCTGTCCAGCACAGCCCTGGCACAAACTCCCGCGAACACCCCGAAATTCGCCGCCGCCGACATCAGCCTGCGGGCCCGCACGGGCACCACCAATCAGCCGGCCATGACGGGCGGCGTCCTGCGCGGGGGGCGGTACGACCTCCGGAACGCCACGATGCTCGACCTCATCGCGACGGCCTACTCGGTCGGCGACACGGACCTCGTTACCGGCGGCCCCGCGTGGCTCGAACGCCAGCGCTTCGACATCGCGGCGAAGGCGCCACAGGGCACGTCGCCGGCCACCGTCAAATTGATGCTGCAGGACCTGTTGGCCGACCGGTTCAAGCTCGTCATCCGCCGGGAGACACGCCCGACCAGCGGCTTCGTCCTGTCGGTCGGCAAGGACAAACACAAGCTGAAGGAAGCGACCGGCCCCGGTGCCGGCTGCCAAGGCACCCCGCAGCCCCAGCCGCCGCCGGTCCCGATGACGATCGGCGCCTGCAAGGGCGTGACGATGGACCAGTTCGCGGTGCTGCTGCGTCAGATTGCCGGCGGCTACATCAACGCGCCGGTGCAGAACCAGACGGGCCTGCAGGGCTACTGGGACTTCGACGTCGCGTTCACGCCGTTCGGGGCGCTGCAGCGCGCCGGGGCGGACGCCATCACGATCTTCGCGATGATCGAGCGGCAGCTCGGCCTGAAGCTCGAACAAGGCAGCGCGCCGGCGGAAGTGTTCGTCGTCACCAGCGTGAACCTCGAACCGACGCCCAATCCGTCCGGCGTGTCCGCGGCGATTCCGCTGCCGCCGCCGATGGAGTTCGACGTCGCCGTCATCAAGCTGAGTCCACCCGAAGTGACGCAGCCGCGGACCCGGCTGCTCCCCGGCGGCCGCATCGAGGGCGACGGCATCACGATGAACCAGATCATGCAGCTCGCCTGGGACATCACCACCGACGAGCTCGTGGCCAACACGCCGAAATGGTGGAACGAGACGAAATACAGCATCCTCGCGCAGACGTCCACGGCCATCAGCGGAGTCGGGCAGGACACCAACGTCGACGTGGACGACCTCAAGGCGATGCTGCGCCAGCTCGTGACCGAGCGCTTTCAGTTGAAATCACACTACGAAGACCGGCCGGTCACCGCGTACACGCTGCTGGCAACCAATCCCAAGATGGCCAAGGCCGACCCCGCCAACCGCACCGGATTCCGGGAAGGCCCGGCGCCCGGCCAGCGGGATCCGCGCAATCAGATCATCAACCGCATGGTGACGGTGCGAAACATGTCGATGCCGCAGTTTGCGGAGGACCTGCGCCGCATTGCCGGCGGCTACGTCCGCGTGCCGATCGAGGATCAAACCGGGCTGGACGGGTCGTACGATTTCACGCTGTCGTTCAGCGGCATCGGGCTGGTCAACGCCCGCGGCGGCGGTCCCGGCGGAGACCCCGGAGCCGGTGCTTCCGATCCCACCGGTGCGCTGTCGCTCTTCGACGCCGTCGAGCGGCAGCTCGGTCTGAAGCTGGAGTCGCGCAAACGGCCGATGAAGGTGCTGGTGATCGATTCCATCCAGGAAAAGCCGCTCGATTGAACAACGGGCCGCCTGAAGGCGGCCCCTACTCATACCGCAGCGCCGTCAGCGGCTCGATGCGCGCGGCGCGGCGCGCGGGCAGGTAGGACGCGAGCGCCGCGATGGCGCCCAGCAGCACCACCACGATCGCGTACGTCGGCGCGTCGTACGGCGTGACGCCGAAGAGCAGCGCGCCCAGCGGGCGCAGGAGCAGCAGCGAGCCGGAGATGCCGATGGCGGCGCCGATGGCGAACAGCGCGAGGCCGCCGGCGACGAACGATCCGGTGATGCGTGCCAGCCGCGCGCCCAGCGCGATGCGAATGCCGATGTCCTTCGTCCGCTCAGCCACGAGATACGCGAGCAACCCGTAGAGTCCGAGCGCCGCCAGCAGCAGACCGCCGACGGCGAAGCTGGTCGAGATGAGGGCGCTGATGCGTTCGCGCGCCAGGCTCTCGGCGAGCGCAGTGTCCATCGTCCGGACGCTCGACACCACCAGCGTCGGATCGAGCTCGTGCAACGCCGTCGTGATCGCTTTGACAGCCGACTCCGGTTGGCGTGCACGCACGAACAGCGTCATCGTCGCCCACGGCATGCGGCCATGGCTGTAGAACACGGTCGGCCGCGGCGCGGTCCTCACCGACCCCTCGCTCACGTCGCCGACGACGCCAATGATCGGCAAGTACGGATTCTCGTCCTGCATCCGGACGGAAATGAACGTCCCCAGCGGGTCGCGCCCCGGGAGATAGCGCCGGGCAAACGTTTCGTTCACCACGAATCCGCCCATCGGGTTCTCGTTGTCCGCGTCGGTGAACTCGCGTCCGCGCAGTACGGGAATGCGCAGCGTGCCGAAGTATCCGGGCGCGACGATGCGCACGACGGTGGAAGGCAGCTCGCGAACTGGCCGTTCCGGCTCGCCGAGCTGACGAAACCTCGTGCCGCCGCGAGGGCTGCCGATCATCGGCAGGCTGGCCGCCACCGCCGCGGATTCGATGCCCGGCAACGCGCGAAGGCGCGCCACCGCGTCGCGGTAGAAGTCACGCGGGCGATCGTCGGGATAGCGCACCGGCGACACCCCCACTCTCATCGTGAGCAGGTTGTGGGCGTCGAATCCCAGCGGGGCGCGATTCAGCGCGATCAGGGTGCGAACGAAGACACCGGCGCCGCAGAGCAGGACCACGGTCATGGCCACTTGCACCACGACGAGCGCTTGTCGCACACGCGGCGAATGACCGGCGTGCGAGTCGCGCGTCCGCGTCGCGACGGCGAGCGCGCGCCGCGCGAACAGCATCGCCGGCGCGAGGCCGGCGATGGCGCCCGTCGCGAGCGACACGCCCACGGCGTACATCACCACGCGCCGATCGATGAACAGCTCGGAGACGCCGAGCAGGTTCGCAGGAGCGGTGGCAAGCAGCGCGTCGAGGCTCCCGCCCGCCAGCAGGAGACCCAGGCCGCCGCCGGCCCCGGCGAGCAGCAGGCTTTCGACCAGCAGCGCACGCGCGATCGACCAGCGTCCGGCGCCGAGTGACGCGCGAATGGCGATCTCGCGATGGCGCGACGCGGATCGCGCCAGGAGCATGCTTGCGACGTTGAAACAGGCGATGGCGAGCAGCACGCCGACGCCGGCGAAGAGCACGAGCACCGACGTTCGGACCTGGCCCGTGAGCACGTCGCGGAGAGGCGTCACGGTCACGCTCGTGTTCCGGTTGAACGTGTACCGCGCGGCAAGCCCCCGGGCGATGCTCTCCATCTCCGATCGGGCGGTGGCGATGGTGGTGCCGGCCGCGATTCGGCCGACGACATGGAGGATGCGTCCGTCGTTCGGCTCCCGCCACGAACGGGTCCGATCGAGCTGCCATGCCGTCCACACGTCGATGTCCTGCTGCACGAAGCGAAACCCGGGGGGCATCACGCCGACGATCTCGAACGGGCGGTCGTCGAGCAGCACGCTGCGGCCGATGGCGCCAGGATCGCCACCCAGCTGCTCCTGCCAGGTGCGGTAGCTGATCACGGCGGCGCGTGGGCCGTTGGGACGGTCTTCGTCGGCGGAGATCGTGCGGCCCAGAAGCGGAGCGACGCCCAGCACGGGAAAGAATTCCGCCGACACCAGCTGGGCAAACACGCGCCGGGGCTCGCCAGCGCCAGTCATGGTGAAGAGTCCCGATTGCCAGGCGGCGAAACCTCGAAACGTGCGGCTGGCGCGCTGCCAGTCCAGCCAGTTGGCTGGCGAGACGTCGGCGTGGGCGCTCGTGCCGACCGACTCTTCGACCATCACGAGCTGATCGCCGGCCGGGTACGGCAGCGGCCGCAGCAGGAGCTGATCGACGACGGAGAAGACCGCGGTGTTGGCGCCGATGCCGAGGGCCAGCGTCAGGACGACCGCAAGCGAAAGACCTGGACTGCGCAACAGGCCACGAACACCGTGTTTGACGTCTCGCAGAACGTCCTCTGCCAAGCGCATCGTGCCCTCCTCGAACACCGTGTCTCGATCAAGGGCCTTGCCATCGCTCGGCCCCGTAAGTCGTTGAATCCGTGGCGCCAGGCGGCCACAGTGGTCAGTGCCGGGACAGGGATGTCCGGTATCGAACGCCGGTGGTTGATTGCCACCCGGGACAGGAGTAGTGTCGAAGTACGCCTAGGCCGCCGGCAACCGGCGGCACGGGGGACCCAAGGTTTCTGGGGCGAATCAGATACGTGGCTGCCGGTCTTGAGACCGGCGGACGTCATTTGACGAGGACTTCCAACCTCGAGCCCGTCAGCTAACCCCGGCGGCGCGATTGGAGGCTTGCCGTGTTTGCGCTCACTCCCTCGTCGGTGGCCGGTATTCGTGTGCCTCGTGAACGTCAGCCTTTGCTCATCCTGGTCGGAGTCGTGATCGCTTTTGCCGCCGCGGTCGTCTGGCTGGCGGGTTCGTCGAACCCTTACACGCCGGCGGGCTACGTCGGCTACCTCACGAGGGGCGCGGTGTTCGGCCGCTCCTCGTTCTACGGCATCCAGCGCGGGCCCACGTCCACGGGCCGCAGCTGGCTGGTCCGCGTCACCAACGTCAGCGTCACGCCCTACACCTACACCGACGATTTCGTGGGCGACGACGCGGTGCTGAGCCGCGACAACCTGATGATCGGCTTCAAGGTTCACACCGTGTGGCGCGTGGACGACGCGCGCATCCCGCTCTTCATGGAGCGCTTCAGCACCACCATCACCGACCGCGGCTCCGAGTCGTCGCCCGACGCCATCGTGAAGGTGGCGTATCAGAACTTCGTGCGCGAACCGCTCCGCACGTTCGCGCGCGACGAGGTGCAGCGGCGAAACGGGCTCGACGTCAAGGAGGCGCTGGTGCCGATCGGCGACGCCGTCCTGGCGCGCATCCGCAGCTACACGGCTGGCAGCCCCTTCGTGATCAGCAGCGTGGTCGTCGGCAACGTGCAGTATCCCGCGGAAGTGTCGTCGGCGGTGTCACGCAAGCTGGCCGCGACACAGGAACTGCAGCGCCAGGACACCGAAATTGAAATCGAGCAGAAAGAACGAACCAAGCGTGAGGTGCAGGCGCAGGGCATCGCCAACGCCATGCGCATCATCCGCGGGCAGCTGAGTTCGATGTACATCCAGCACGAGGCCATCGAATCGCAGAAGAGCATGGTGAATTCGCCGAATCACACCGTTGTCTACATCCCGGTCGGCCCGATGGGCGTGCCGATCGCGGGGACGTTCCCCGTGACGCAAGAAGCTCTGAAGTAGAGGGCGTCTTTAGACCGCCCGTAAGGGCAGTCGCCCGATGTAGAGGGCGGTCTTTAGACCGCCCTCTTTTTTCGATCGACAGCTCTACTTTTTGCTGGAACCGGCTCGACCGTTCGCGCAGAATCGGATCGCTCTTAGCGCGACGTGACATGCCCCCTTCATCTAGAGTCTCGAAGGGGACGGAATCCATCGCACATGAGTCAAGTTTTCGAAATGGCCCTTCGAGACTCTCGCCCGCACGGAGTGCGGGCAATTAGGCGCTGCTCTAGCGAGGCGGAGCCTTCCTGCTCGTCGGTCCGAGGCGCAGCCTCGCTAGTTTCTCGCGGTGCCCATGGCTGAAATCGAACCCGGTCTCGAGAGCGTCCCCTCCCCCGAACGTCCCCCCGTCGCCATTCGCGAAGGTCTGCCGGCGGCGTATCGCATGCGCGCCGACGCGCACTACGTGGAAGAGCTCGATGCTCCCGCAAGCCCGTCGGTCCGCCTGATCGACGCGCGCACGATCGAGGTACGCGGCGAGGACCCACGGCCGGCCGCGTCGTTCGTCGAGTCGATCAAGCGGCACGGCGTGCTCCAGCCGATCCTGGTGGAGACCCGCGGCGGGCGTTATCGCCTCATCGCCGGCCGCAAGCGGCTGGCCGCGGCGATTTCCGCCGGTCTGCGCGAGGTCCCGTGCCTGATCCAGCGTGTGGACGAGGAGCAGGCGGGCCAGCTCGCCGAAGCCACCAATCTACCGGCCCAGGACGCGGCCCCCACTGCGGCCGCCGCGCCGGCGCGCCTGCCTCTGCCCGTCGAACGTGGCGCCGGCGCCACTGACCACCTGGCGCAGTCGCTGCTGGCACTGGCGTCGTCGGCCAACCTGCTTTCGGGGGGGTCGCCGCTCACCGTCGCGGTGGCGGCGGACCTGGTGCGCGCCGAAGCCGCGCGCGCGCTGCAACTCCTGCTCGCCAGCCGGGTTCTGCGCGACGAAGTCCCGGTGTCGCGGCTCAAGGTGCCGATCCGCGGCCTCATCGACCGCGCAATGCAAATAACGCTGGCCGAGCGGCGGCTGCGCGCCACCGACGTGCACGTGCTCGCCGACGGCGTGCGCGACGCGGCGGTGCGCGGCGACGAGGAGCTCCTGGCGAGCGCGCTGGCCGGCCTGGTCATGGCTACTGTAGGGCTGATCGGCGAAAAAGGCGGCCGCACGACGCTCAGCGCGTCGGTGAAAGACGGCCGTGTGACGTTTGCGGTGTCGCAGGAATCGCTGTCGGTGCCCGAAAGCTGGGTGGAACGGACGTTCGAGGCCGCGTGGCCCATCGCCAACGCCGCGACCGGCACGCTGGCGCTGATGCAGTCGGCCCGGCGCATCGCCGAACTGCATGCCGGCTCGGTGCTCGCCACGTCGATCGAGTCGGGCACGCGCTTCAACCTCACGCTGCCGGTACTCGCGCGCGAGATGTAAGCGAGCGCGAGCGCAAGAAAGATCCGCGCGCCGGTGAATTCGCTCTTGCGATCTCCGGTCGCAAGGTCTATCTTGTGCCATGCTCGTTCGCATCACACAACCTGTTGGCGTGTTGAGCGCCAGACAGAGTCGTGTGAGCGCCCCCCCTGGTCTCTGTTTCTTCGGACGGGAGGGCTGTTGATCAGCCATCATGCTTTCGGGTCCCGCCTCCGCACGCAGCGTGAGCGCCGGGGCGTTACGCTCGAGTCGATCGTCGAATCGACCAAGATCAAACTCTCGCTCCTCGCGGCCCTCGAACGCGGCGACGCGTCACAGTGGCCGCGTGGGCTCTTCCGGCGCGCCTACATCCGCGACTACGCCTGCGCGATTGGCCTGCCGGCCGAGCCGCTGGTGGCGGAGTTCGTCAAGCTGTTTCCCGAAGACGGCTCCCCTGTCAGCGACGAAGTGATCGCCGCGGCGCAGGAGCCGATGCGTCTCTCGTTCGCGGTCGAGCCCGACACGCGCGTGAGGCAACTGGCCGCACGGGCCGCGTCCGTCGTGGCGGAGCTGGGCTTCGTCGGGGTGGTCGGCGGCGTTGCGTCGCTCGTGAGCGGGTGGCCGCTGCTCGCCGCGTGCGGTGCGGCCGCGTTGGTCTACTACCCGCTGGCGACGGTCCTCACGGGCCGCGCGCTCTCGTCGGCGCACCTGCGCAGCATCCTGAAAGTGCACCCTGCGGGTGCAGTGGATGGCGCGCCGGCGCAGGAACCCGCGCCGCTGTATCTCGTACCTCGGCAGTCCGCTACGTCGCTCGTGGTCGGCGTCGCGGCCGACGAGTTCCCGCAGCCCCGAACAGCCGCACGCTGATCGGCGCGCTGGTGAGTCAGGTGTCCCCCATCGACGAAACAGAAGACGTGTCGGCGCAGCTCCGTCAGCTCAAACAGCTGACGCGCGAGATCGACAACTTCCGCGACATCGCCCGCTACATCCTGCCGACGCCAGGCGAGATGCCACGGCTCCACGGCGTGGACATCTTCGGCGGCGTGCTGCCACTCAGCGGCTCGGTAGGGGGCGATCACCTCATCTACGTGGACTTCAAGCAGCGCTTCGACCTCGACGCCCGCATCACCCTGGCGCGTGAGCAGGGGCGGTACGACGCCGTGGACAACCTCGAATGGTGCCGCCGCAAAGCCGGGATCGCGTTGATCGACGTGTCGGGCCACCGGATGACGGATGCACTCCTGGCCGCCATGCTGCACCAGGCGTTCCTGCTCGGGGCCATCTACGAGCTCGACGTCCACGGCCGCATCACCCGGCGCCTGTTCGAGAACCTGAACACGCGGTTCTATCAATCGTCGGGCGCGCACAAGTTCGTGTCGCTGATTTACGGCGAGATCGCCGAGGACGCCACGTTCCGGTTCCTGTCGGCAGCCATGCCGTTTCCAGCTGTCTTCTCGTCGCGCCACGACCGCTTCATGGAGGTGGGGGCCGACCTGCGCATCTCGTTTCCGCCGCTGGGGATGATGCCGTCATGGGACGTCATCGATCGCAGTACCACCACGAGCACCCTCGGGTTCAAGGACCACTACGAGATGAACAAGTGGCTGCTCATGGGCGAGGGCGACATCCTGCTGCTCCACACCGACGGGCTCGCCGAGCACGTCCGCGGAACCGAGGAGTATTTCCCGGGTCGGCTCGAAGCCGTCATTCGCGAAACCAAGCTGGGCTCGGCGCGCGAGATTTTCGAGGCCGTCAAGGCCGATGTGCTCGCCTTCAGCCCGCCAGCCGACGACATCAGCCTGGTGGTCCTGAAGCGGCGCTAGAATCTCTGAAGAGAAAGTCAGGAATTCTTCAGACCAGCCCAGCTGGCGCCGTCGCTAGCATGGCATCTGAGCGGCACATCGCCGCACGAGGAGGGTCGGAGGGATGCGAGGAACCTATGCCGTCGCCGCGGCGGCTGTCCTGTTCGTGGCGGCGGCCTGCTCGTCGTCGAAGCCCGCGCCGGCGGCAGATTCCGAGCCGGCCTTCCGCGTGACCGGCACCATCAAGGAGATCATGGACTCGCTGGTCGATCCCAACGCCGACGTGCTGTGGGACTCGGTGTCCACGACCATCAATCGCGAAGGCACCACGGAGAAACAGCCCCGCACCGACGAAGACTGGAAGGGCGTGCGGCGCAGTGCCGTGGCGCTGGTCGAGGCCACCAACCTGCTCGTCATCGAGGGGCGCAAGATGGCGCCCGCCGGCGACAAGTCGGAGAACCCCGACATCGAGTTGGCGCCCGAACAGATGCAGAAGCTGATGGACGCCGACCGCGCGGCCTGGGTGAAGAACGCGCACGGGCTGCACGACGCGGCGATGGTGGCGCTCAAGGCCATCGACGCCAAGGACGTGAAGGGGCTGATGGACGCCGGCGAAGGCATCGACACCGCCTGCGAGAACTGCCACAAGCAGTACTGGTATCCCGATCAGAAGCCGTCATGAGGGCACGGACGCTCGGGCGCGCCATCCTGTTCGCGGCGGTGTTCAGCTGCGTCACCGGGATTCTGTGCGCGCAGGAGCGTCCGGTGCCGAGCGACTCGGCGCGCGTCGCCATTCCGGGCTGTGTCAAAGGGAGCGCGTTCATCGTGATGAAGGCGCCTGAGAACCAACCGACGCAGGGAGACATCGAGCCCGGACGCCGCTTCCGCTTGAGCGGGCCGAAGGACGTGGTCAAGGACATCAAGAATCACGAAGGGCGCCTCCTCGAGGTCACCGGCCTCATTCGCAAGAACGCGCTCAAAGGTCCGGGCGGCATCGGGGTCGCCGGCGGCCGCGTGCGGATCGGTGCCGGCGTCCCGCAGGCGCCCACCGGCGATCCGTCACGCACCCTGCCCAGCTACGAGCAGCCCGTGCTCGACGTGGAAGGCTGGCGCCAGCTGGGAGAGAACTGTTCGGTGAAGTAGAAGGCTCAGGGCTCAAGGCTCAAGGCTCATGTCCAGGTTCAAGAGTCTTGGCGCATGCGTCACCGCACTCCTGGTTCTGGGCGTCTGCGCTCACGTGTCGGCCGATCGCCGCCCGGCCCCTTCAAGCCGCCCATGACGGAAGTCGCCACCTACGTGATCGAAACCGATGATCGCCGTTACGAGTTGCAGGGCATGGTGGCGATCGGGAGCGACGGGTTCGACCGGAACGTCACCGTTGGCATGCCGGTGACGTTCGCGGTCGAGAAGAAGACGGCCTACATCAAGCTCGAGAGAAGCGAGTATCGATTACTCGTGTTCAAGAACGAGCCCAAGACGACACCTCGAAACTAGCGCTGGCGGCGGCGTCTCGCGAGCAACATGCCCACGCCGCTCGTGCCGAAGAGCAGCAACGACGCGGGTTCCGGCACCGACTCGCCTACCGCACGGAACTCGGACAAGGAATAGTAGCCATCACCGCCGAAGGCGTCGATGCGGAAGGCGTTCGCCAGGAAAGGCGCGAACCCGCCTGCGCGCTCCCGCATCCCTGGACCGCCGAACGGAGTAGCAGTCGCCAAGCCGTTCCACACCCCGAACTGGTCACGAAACCAGATGCCGTAGGAGTCGTTGTTGTCCGCCTGAATCGAGAGGAAGTTAATCGAGAACAGACCGCCGAGATCGATCTCGATGATGTTGTCGAGCGCCGGCGACGGCGCGCCCGCCGCATTCGCATTTTCATTCCACCAGACAGTGCCGGTCTGCCAGTCGGTGCCTTCGGCAACATAAAGACCGTCGGTGATGGTCGAAAGAGCCGCCGCGGGCGGGTCCGCCCACGCGCCGTTCGTGGAGTTCCCGATTGCGCCCGTGGCCGTGACCGTGGCGCCAATCGTCACGTCGAACGGTGCTGCCATGGCCGGTGAAGCCAGCGCCATCAAAGCCGGAAGAACCCACGCTGCCGTTTTCAGTCTCATCCGTCTGCCCTCCTGCACCGCGGCAAGGTCGCTGGGGGGCAGAAAAAGATCGCCACTAGCGTCGCTACCGAAGCGGTCCCTTTGGCGTTTTCGCAGGAAATGCGAGAACGCAACTCAGTCGCACGCGAGTGCAGCAACGAGAGTGCCAGGCTACTCGCGCCGCGCCGGCGGTGTTGTTGTCGGGGGATTCGCTGGCGGCGTCGCCGCCGGCGGTGTGGCGGGCGCGTCGTCGGCACGGCACATCGCCTGCGCGTTGTTCATCATCGCCAGCGTGGTCCCAGCGCAGCAGTTCACGGTGCACTTGTCTGGCGCTTTGTAGGTCGAGCGCAGCGCCTTTCCATACTCCGGATACGTGGTCTTGGCGCCCCCGCGCGCGGCTTCCGCCGGCAGGTTGTACAGCTTCGGGAACTCGGCCAGGTACGGATTGGCGCCGGGCAGATAGTGCGGCACCTCGCCTGGGCTCCGCGGAATCTCCACCTGCGGCTCGCACGGCTCGGGCAGCACGCGCGTGTTGGCGTCGATCTCGAACGTGGCGCTGCGGATGAACGGCTCCTCCCAGTAGACCGGGTCGGTGAGGATCATCGTCACCGTCAACATGTTGTCGTGGCGCGCGTAGTGCTCCACCATCGTCGCCTGGTCGCTGTGCGGCACGCCGTTGCGCCACACCAGCCCGCTCTTGAGATGCGTCGTCGTCACCGTCAGGAGCCGGCCTTCCCACTTGCCGGTGGAAAAGCCACCGGCGCTGTGCGGCGCGTTCGGCGACGGATGCGGACGCCCGTCCATGAACACGTCGTGCACGGCGCGATCGACTGTGCCGCTCATGTGGTACGCCACGACCGCACCGGAGATCGGGTCGAGCTCCTGCTGGATGCGGAGGTTCTGCGGCCCCATCACGATGTACTGCGTGGTGTAGAGGATGCACTGCCGTTCGGGCATGTTCTGCATCGACACCTGATAGGCGTCGGCCACGGCACGCGCTTCGTCGTTGATCGGCAGGCCGGAGTAGTCGCCGATCTGCGGCCCGGGCGCGCGCTCGAGGAAATCCTCGTGCAGCCGGTTGGCCCACGTACCTGACAGGTCGACGAAGGTGCCCTGCAGAGCGGCCGCAGCCTGGAGAGCCTGGGCCGAGGCCTGGCCCGCTCCGGCGAGCGTGAATGCGAGCGTGAACGCGGTCAGCGTGCGGTGCATGGTGATGGGTCCCATTTGGATCCGTTCGCTTCCTTCTTGAAGTTCAAGCTGGTGATCCACGTGCGTGCGAGGTAGGTGGGATCCTCGACCACGGTCGTGATCACGATCCACTGCTCGCCGTTCGGCTGACGCAGCAGATCCCAATATTCGGTGAGCGTGGCCTTGTCGCTGTACGGCACGCCGTTCTTCCGCAGGTAGCCCGGCTTCAGGTTCTTCGTCACGGTCTTCAGGTTGCCGAACATCGGCGGCGGGGCCGGCGCGCCGCCGCGGCCGCGGGCGCCGGTCTCCCAGCTCGCCGTCGTGTCGCCCTGCAGCGTCCCGGCTCCGCCCGGCGCCTTCCAGTCGCCGAAGTGAAGGAGCCGTGTCTGCGTGCCGGCGTCGGCTTCCACCTTCATCGTGTTGTCGTCCTGCCACGTGATCCGGAGCCGCGTGGGCTGCCGCATCAGGCCGGGCGCGCCGTAGCCCTTGCACGCCTCGCCGGCCGCTTCGTCCTTGGCCGGATCCCAGGTGTCGGCCGCCTTCTTGGCGTCCATGTTGATCGGCAGGCTGGCGTAGTCGCCCTTCGGCGGCGTGACCATCCGCCAGCGCCAGTCCTCGGTGATCACCGACACCCATGTGCCCGTGAGATCGACGGGAGCGCCCGCTTTGCCGGTCGGCGGCGGCGCGGGAGCTGCAGGCGCCGCAGGCGTCTGCGGTGCGGCGCCGCCGCGCCCCTGCGCTGCGACAGTGGAAAACATCACGGCGGCCATGCCCAGCACGGCGCCGGCGCGAAGCACACGACCCAGGGTCTGCACTACTTGCCTCCGAGGCTCTTGTAGACAGCCTCGATGAACTGATTGGTGGTCCAGGGACCGGTGTCGGCTCCGTAGCGGCGGCGATAGCCCTTCACGGGATCGGCCTGGCGGATCTGCGCCAACGTCTGACCCTTCTTGATCAAGTCCTGGATGCGGTCCCGCACGATCGTGACCATGTCGCGGTAGTCCACCACGTCGGCCTCGTGGCCGATGGTGCCGCGCGCGCCGATCACGACGGTGCCGCCGTCCTGCCAGATCAGCGGAATCGGCGGCACGGTGATGCCGATGATGCGGTTGAGCGCGTCGATGACGCCCTGGATGCTGCCACCCTTCTCGAGATCGATGCGGGGAAAGCGCGTCGGGTCGTAGACCTCGCCGGCCACCACCACATCGGAGCGGCGGAAGAACACCACGCTGTCGCCGTCCGAATAAGCGCTCGGCTGATACGTGGTGACGATCGCCTCGCCGTTGAAGTAGAGATCCTTCTGCGTCTCCATCAAGTCCGAGGAGTAGGTGACGGTGGGCCAGGCCCCGATCGGGAACGGCGCCTGCTCGCCGTGCGGCGCGGTCATCGCGGCCTGCACGTGCTCTTCGGCCAGGATCGGCGCCCGGCCGCCGGCGGCGCCGATCTCGTTGAGCCCTCCGGTGGGGATCACCGACTGCCCGGCCTTCGACAGATCGTCGTTGCCGCCCACGTGGTCGCGGTGCGCGCTGGTGTTGATGATGTAGCGGATGGGACGCGATGTGATCTTGCGTATCTCGGCCACCACGTCGGCCGAGCGCTCGCCGGAGCCGGTGTCCACGAGAATGACGCCGTCGGGCCCGGCCTGCACGGCCACGGTGGCGCCGGCGCCGACGATCGCATAGAAGTTGTCGCGAAGCTGAATTACCTCGAGCGGCGGCTTGGCCTGCGCCTGGGCAATGCCTGGAACGGCGGCCATGAGCGCCACGGCGGCCAGTAGCCAGCGCATTCTTTCGACTGGGGTATAGGTCATCAGCGCGTCATTGTACCTAAGGCAGCGAGCGGATGATCGCGCGCAGGCGCTTGATGGCCTCGTCGGTCGGCAAGGCTTCGTCGGACGCGTTGCGATCCAGTTCGTTCTGATCGAAGAGCGGCTCGGCGACGTCGACGGTGACACCCATGCCAGAACGGAGCGCCAGCAGCGCGTCCCGGGCCAGCCCCATCTTCCGCAAGTGGTTCTGGATGCGCATGTAGAGAAGGGTGAACGCCGGCGCGGCGCCACCCTGCACCTCCACGTCGCCAATCACGTAGCCGACGTTGAAGCGGAATGGGTTGCCATCGGTGCGCCGCGGACTCTCCACCGTCAGGTAGACGGGAAACAGCTTCTGCGACGGCCGGCCCGTGGCGCGGAGGTACTTCGACACGAGCTCGGCCTCCCAGAAGTTCAGCCCCGCGTCCGCCTGCCACTGCTCCATCTGCGCCGTCAGTTCAGGAACGTCGGCCCCCTGCGCCTCCGAGGCCTTGGTCCACGCACGCCACTGATCGGGATCCGGCAGGTGGACAGCCTGCTCCAGCGAGGCCACCGACGGGCGTCCAGGCCGCAGATCCAGCCGCGTCCAGCAGAAGCGCTGAAAGCGCGGATCGAACGTGGACCCGGTCATCGCCCACGTAGCGCACAGCATGCCCGACCAGGCCCAGTGCTGGAACAGGTTCATCCAGCCGCGGTTGTCGATGTGGTCGTAGTACTCGTCCAGCTCGAAGTCGAGGAAGACGTCCTCCATCAGCTGCAGCATCTGCACGCAGACGTAGAAGCCCTCGCGGCGCTCGGGTTCCGTCTTCGGCAGCCAGTAGTTCACATCGGGCAGGCCACGCCGGGGCGGCGGCACGCCGCGGGGCAACGCCTCCGGCGGCAGGTTCATGAGCGCCGGCATCTCGGGAAACATCTGCCCGTCGAGGAAGTTGAGCGTCGTCGACGAGCGCAGCACGGTCCAGATGCGGTCGAGCGCCGCCGAATACTTCCGCACCGCGTCGAGCGGCGCCGGCGCCGGCTTGCCCCAGCGCTGCCGGAGCAGCGTGAAGATCTCCACCGGCTGGAGGCCGGTGCACTCCTCGGCGCGCACCGCCCGCATGAACACATCCTCGGTGGCGTGGAACCCGAGCGCGCGGTAGCTCTCGAACTGCGACTCGTCGAAGAACTGATCGTTGGTGGACTCGTGCGGAAACGCCGGGTGCTCGGCGGCGTAACGCAGGATGTCCGCCGGCTCGTCGCCGGTGAGCGAGGTCTTGATGTAGAGCAGCGTGCCCGGCACTTCCACCGGATCGTCCTGCATGATCGGCGGCAGGCGGTCGTAGCGGATGGTGCCAATGGCGCAGTGCCACTCCGATCGCCGGTCGGCGCCGGGGCGCAGCTTGGCGAGATCGATCTCGATGTCCACGCCGAAGTCCGCGCGGCAGCGCTCGATGGCGTTGCCGAGATCCTCGAAGGTCACCGCGCCGTCCTGACCGGCGTCGCACGCGATGATCAGCCGGCAGCGCCGCCGCACCAGCTCGTACACGCCCAGATTCTCGAAGTGGCCGCCGTCCGAGAGATACACCCACTTCTTGTCGTCGGTCGTCATGCCGAGCAGCTCGTAGAGCAGCTCGCGAAGCGACACGCCGGTCTTCTGATCGGTCCACACGTTGCGGAAGCGCGGGTTGCGCAGCCACCACCCGAGACGGACGTTGAACACCGTCATCAGGAAGCCAAGCGTCGGCGACGAGTGGTAGCCCATGTTGGGCGAGGCCGCCGCGCCCGAAGTGGCGATCGCGAGCCCCATCGTCAGCGACCGCGGATCGCCGGCATGCTCGGACGTCCTGGCGTACGCGCTCAGGCGCTTCACGCCCGCGGCCGCGGCCTGCTGCGTCACCACGCCGGTGTCGTGCGCCTTCTGCTGCAGCGCCTCGTCCTCTGCCGTGCGCTTGGCGGCGGCTTTCGGTTCGGCGGGCGGATCGTCGTCGTCGCGATACTCGAAGCCGCAGAACTCGGGCGTGAACACGAACGAGGCGGCCTTGCGCTCCTGCCACGCCAGGTTCTTGCCCGCCACCAGATTGATCGCGGCGTTGAAGATCGGGTACGGCCGGATGTGCCCGCCCGGCGCGGTGGCCGCGAGCGCCGCCAACGGCAAGTCGTCCTCGTCGTCGAACCCGGTGAAGGGATGCGGCGTCCGCTTGCGCGACGCGCCGAGAAAGCAGCGCACCAGGCGGTTGCGATAGAACGTGTGCAGCGAGAACTCGTTCAGGTTCACCTGCCAGGAGATGAGCCACGCCAGCGCACCAGACAGGACAATCACCAGCAGCAGTCCGCCAATGGCATCGCCCGTCCCGCCGGCCGCCGTGTCCGACTCGCACGGGATGTGCCACTTCGCTCGCTCGATTCTGGAGTCCACTGCGCCGGCGTCGGCGACCGCCCGTCCACTGGACGTCTGCGCCGCGGCGGTCCGCATGCGCGCCTCGACGTTGCACAGCGAGTAGACCGCGAAGTGGGAGCCGCCTCCCGCCGGAATCGCGAACTGTGGCACGACGCGGTGCATGAACACCGCGAGGATGAACAGGTAGCCGACGACGAACGCCACCGGCGCGACCTTCCCGGCCCAGTCCAGGAGCGGGTTGCGATTGCTCGGCGTCTTCTGCGAGCGGCCGGCCAACACGCCCGCCGCGGTGAGCCCTGCCCACAGCACGCTCAGGACCACGGAGATGGCGCTTTGGTGATCGGCGAGCCACTGCCAGTCCGTGCGCACCATCGCGTAGATGTGCGGGCCGCCCAGCGCCAGGAGCCCGACGGCGATGAGGAGCAGCGACATCAGCAGCTGCACGCCGGCGACGCGCCCCCACCACTCGCGCGTCTCGTCCGACATGGCGTCCCCGGCCAGCCCGATGTGCGCGGTGAAGGCCAGCATCAGGCATACGACGCCGATGGGAAACGTCAGCAGGCCCGCCAGCCAGACCTGCGAGCTGCCATTGAAGGTGAGCGCCAGCGCATGCGTGGCGAGCCCCATCAGGAACGTCCCCAGGGCGCCGGCCGCGCCGCCCGTCACCACGAGCACGAGCGCCGCCCCCGGGCTGCCGAACTCCACGTCGGCGCGAAGCCGGAGCCGGCGCCACGCGAAGCCGCCGATCAGGCCCAGGGCCCAGATGCCGGCGTAGAAGATCGCGGCGTACGCCCCCACCTCCGCCGCCACGCCCGGGGTGAAACCGGGCTCGCGCGCCCACGCCCACATGACCGTGCTCACCAGCCACGTGGCCACCAGCCCCGGCACGATGACAGTGGCGTAAACGGTGCGTTGATCGGCAAAGGCGGCCCCGGCTTTCGTGCCGCCCTCCACGCGCACCGGGCGCGCGGTGTTGGCCGTGCTCGAGGCCACGGTGAGAACGAAGAACGCCGCCGCCGCCACGATGAGCGGCCCCTCGCCCGACCCGTCCGGCACGAGCGTCCAGAAGATGGTGGCGGCGAGCCACGGCAGGTAGAGCGGCGCCAGCAGCGACAGGCTGAGGATGGTGAAGTTGAGGATCAGATTGCGCAGGCTGTTGCCGACCGCCGCCCACGTGTCGCCGCTGAAGAGCCCCAGCTTCGGCGTCAGGTAGTTGCTATAAGCGCGAAGGAAGCGGATTTCGCGCGGCTCCTCGCCCTGAAGCTCGATGGCGCGCGGCCGGCCGTTGGCGATGGCCGCCTGCAGCCAGCCGCCGATGTAGCCGCCCCCCGACACCGTGGACACGTAATCGAGGTGCTGAAAGAGTTTCAGCTTCTGCAGCGCCTGCAGCACGCCCAAGCCGAAGCACGCGCTGCGGATCCCGCCGCCGGAGAGCGCCAGCCCGACGAGCGGCGCATCGGGCGGCTTGCCCGCCCGCACGTGTAAGAGTTCTTGTGCTTTGACGTCCTCCGACGTGATCACCGGCCCGTATCGAACTGCAGAACTGGCGTCGAATCAAGCGGAAGTCACACGACCTCAGCCGTTTGCAGCGATCGCGGCTACCCAGAACCAGAAAACGGTGGTGAAACGCGCCCGGAAAGGGCATCGTATTCGCTTCGAAACCGCCTTCATTGGAGACGACCGTGATGCCCGTGTCCCGTATCGCCCGCGTTGCCGTGGCCGTGACCGCGTTGTGCGCGCTGCCTTCTCTGGTGCTCGCCCAGGCCAAGCCGTTCGAACCGACGGTTGGACAGGCCGGCAAGGACGTCGTGTGGGTGCCCACGCCCCAGGCGCTGGTCGAGAAGATGCTCGACCTCGCGAAGGTGACGCCGCAGGACTTCCTGATGGATCTCGGGTCGGGCGACGGCCGCACGGTGATCACCGCCGCCAAGCGCGGGCTGCGGGCGCAGGGCGTCGAATACAACCCGGACATGGTGGATCTGTCGAAGCGCAACGCGACGGCCGCCGGCGTGGCCGACAAGGCGACGTTCGTGAAGGCCGACCTCTTCGAGACCGATTTCTCGAAGGCACAGGTCATCACCATGTTCCTGCTGCCGTCGATCAACCTGCGGCTGCGCCCGACGATCCTCAACATGAAGCCGGGCACGCGCATCGTGTCGAACTCCTTCACGATGGAAGCGTGGCAGGCCGACGCCACCACAACCGTGGAAGGCGACTGCACGACGTGGTGCACCGCGTACCTGTGGATCGTGCCCGCGAAGGCGGAGGGCACCTGGCAGCTCGGCTCGAACCAGCTCACGCTCACCCAGCAGTTCCAGGTGCTGAGCGGCACCCTCGGCTCGAACCCGCTCACCAACGGGCGCCTCACCGGCGACTCGATCACCTTCTCGGCCGGCGGGACGACCTACACCGGTACCGTGAACGGCAACTCGATGAAGGGTACCACCGGCACCGGCACGGCCTGGAGCGCCACGAAGAAATGAGAAGGCTCTAGGCTCTGGGCTCTGGGCTTTAGGCGGCTAGAGCCCAAAGTCCAAAGCCCAAAGCCGACAAGAGACACAGTTGAGGTTCGGACCGGCGCGAAGCGCCGTTGTCATCCTTAGCAGCCTTGTTCGAAAGCCCGTGTTGAGGACGGTCGCGGCGATTAACTCTGGCCCGCCGCGGCCGTCGCGCCGGCTTCCTCCACTCTCCCATCGGCGCGTACAGTGGTCGTGGCGACCCGCGGTTCCTTCGTATAGCTTCACCGAGCCATCATCCCTGCGGCGTTGGGCAGGCCCTATCGGCCGAGAGGCGAACGTGCGGTCTCCGGTCTAACATCTGCGCTTCAGCTGCGGCGCGTCCGGGGTTCCATCGAGCGCCGTCGGCTGCAAGCGCTTGTTAGACCGCCAGCTATAACTAGCGAACTAGCAGGTCCAGCTCACGCGCATCGAGACCAGCCTCACGATAGTACTTTCGAGTCAGCTCGAGAGCGGTGAATCCATCCTCGTAAGCAGCAACGCTGCCATTGACCGGACGGTCCAGATAGATGAGGCCACCCTCAACCACAAACATGATCACCGCCGGCTCCGGGGAGTCTTCGGTGACAACGAGGGTGTGAGCCTCGCCGGCTGGTTCATAGATGAAGGTTCCAGGCTTGGCGACCCAGTCGTGCTCAAGGTACCGCCAGCGACCACGGAGTGTGTAGCCACGCACCGTGCCGACATGGTAGTGAGTGCCCAGCTTGGCGCCGGGCAGACCCTTCAGGATCACGCTGAATCCCCCCGACGTGACATTGAAATGGCAGGGCTGAAACCAGACGCCCTCGGCATACGGAACCCAGCGACGGTCGTCTTCCAGGTCGATGTTGGCGATGAAATGTTCACGGCTTCTCCGACTCGGGTCGAGGCCATCGGTGAAACTGCTGAAAGCGGTGATCGGCAATGTGTTCCTTTGTATATGTAGACGGTGACAATTACGGTTTCCGGTCCAACCCGCGTCGATCGTCCATCTCTCCAGACGAGACGTCAGTCTGTCGGCCGGTCTAACTAGTATTAGGCCGA
>Ga0207648_10000563_pt1 | contig 41567 bp, 60 predicted proteins | sample KBSMisM32_FD_184310 | JGI IMG/M metagenome (GOLD analysis project Ga0207648, IMG submission 184310) | Miscanthus rhizosphere microbial communities from Kellogg Biological Station, Michigan, USA - KBS Miscanthus M3-2 (SPAdes) (version 2) | ecosystem: Host-associated > Plants > Roots >... | reverse complement strand
GACGTGTGTAAGTACGACCACCACGGGCGCGAGAGGGACGCCGCCTACGACGGCAAGACCAAGCGCGGACCGTGGGCGTACATGTGCGAGGAGTGCTTCGCGGACCAGGGGATCGGTCTCGGACTCGGCCTCGGCCAGCGGTTGGAGGTGCGGTCATGAGAATCACGCTGCCGCTGGAGATGCTCCAGGTCATGATCGAGGGCGCGGAGCAGGTGCAGGGTGCAGCCAACGGCTTCGGCGAGTTGCTCACCTGCACCATCCGCGTGGCCCCTGAGAAGGAGGGCGATCCCGCCCTCCTTCTCTCGTATGCGCGCGAGCGCCGGGACTGGACCATCGAGTTCCCGCTGAACGAGAACGTGGGTGACAACAATGTCACCCCGTAGAAAGAGAGGAAGGGCCATGTCCCGCACCACCGCACAGGTCGAGCCCGGGACCACCATCTTCCAGAGCCGCTCGTTACCGCAGCGCGCAGCCTTGCTGCTGACGATGGTCCGCGACCTACAGGACGAGGTGCTCGCCAAGCCCGAACCGGACCAGCACTTGCTCGATGAGTTCGAGCACGTCTCCCGGTCGTACCTGCTGACGGCATCCCGATGACCGCCGCCAAGCGGGTGGACCCGACCGACCCGGAGCACCGGTCCTGCCCGGAGGGGCGGGGGCGCTTCCATCGCCTCGTCATCGCCGGACCCATACACCACCGGGTGATGCGCTGCGCCTACTGCGATCTCGCAGAGTCCACGCTGCGAGCAGCCATGAAGAAAGAGGTTGAGGCATGAGCCCGCGGAAACTGACCTACGAGGCAGCCGAGAACAGGGTCCAGACCGCCACCATCAACTCCGTCATTCGGTCCCTGCCGTTGGAGTATCTGTTGTGCCGCATCTACCGGCACGCCTTCCCGCCGCCGCGACCGGACGCCCATTGGGAGTGGGATGAAGGCAGGCGGTACTGGTACACCGATGTCGAGTGCCCGACCTGCACCACCCGGAAGCACCGGGCGATGGATGGCAACGGCTACAACGTCATCACCGTGCCGTACTACTACCCGCCCGACTACCAGCACGGCGAGGTCAACCTCGTCACCCGTGAGGGCCTGGCCGCCTGCCGTCGTGAGTACCAGCGACGGATGGGGCTGGCCGTTTCGGCACGGAAGAAGTTGAAGGCCATACCAGGGTGACAACCTTGTCACCCTCCCACCACAGAGAGGAAGCACCATGAAAACCATCACGGCGCACACCGCGACGCTGGTGTTCCAGCGCCGCGAGCAGTACCGGGACACCTACAGCGAGGACCCGACCAAGGTCCACTGGGCCGACGCGATCACCGTCAAGGTTCCGCACGGGGTCACGCGGGGTTGGCGCAACCCCCGGAACTGGCCGGTCGGAGCCAAGGTCAAGGTCACCATCGAGGTGACCAGCGGCTAATGGGCATCCAGACCTACGACGGACCGCTCTATCCCGAGGACGACGAGCGCCCGCACATGGAGTACGACACCCCGTACCTCTGGCCCAAGCCGGGGCTGTGCACGTTCCAGCCCTGCTACGCCAACGGCACCGTCTACGACGACCTCACGGTGACCAAGCATCACTGGTCCAACCGTCCGAAAGGGCAGTTGAACTCGCGGTGCCCGGAACACCAGGCGAAGTACGAGGCGCGCACATGACCGAGATGTGCGGGTCGGTCTACCACCGTCAGTGGAAGAACGAGCGCGGGCTGAACGAGGTGGCGACGATCCCGTGCTCGTTCATCCGCGGACACGAGACCAAGTCCAACCACTCGTGGTTCGCGCTCAAGGTCCAGGATCAGGTGGACGACGAGGCCAGGCAGGTCGAGGTGAACCTGCCCATGACTGTGCCCCGGAGCGTCGCGCCCTTGGTGCAAGCCATCACCGAGGGCGGGCTGGATGACAGTCTTGAGGTCATCCTTGCTGCGTGCCACGGACGCAAGCGGGCCAGGCACGCACGGGGATCGGGGCACGGTGGCGGCAAATGACTGGGACTCCTTCTGGTGGCTCGTCACCCTCCTCGTCACAGCCGTCCTCGGATGGCAAGCCGGACGACTCATCATCGAACTCACCGCCCGAACCCTGTCCCGCTTCGGGTACCAGGGGCATCATCGTCATCCGACACTGGCCCTTCCTCCTGGCCTGGGGAGTGACGGGCGTCCTTGGCTTCGGCGTTGGCGCATGGGTCGGTTCGCTGGACCGTCCGGTCTGGGTGAAGGTGACCGCCATCGCCTTCGCAGCGGTCGGCATCGGCGTGGCTAACGTCCGCTTCCGGTCCTGGCTGTTCGTCCGTGAGATTCGCCGTGGCGTCCGTCAGGCGATCAAGGACGCCCGTCTCCCGTAGGCGCACCAGGTGTGCCCTCTTGTGCACACGGTGTGCCTATGGTAAGATGTAGTTATTGGGTTGAGGTCTGCCTAGATTCAGCCCACGTTTCAGGGTGACAAACGTGTCACCTTCCCACCACAGAGAGGAATGAACGGCATGACCATTGCCGAGGAAGCAGTAGAGGTCGAGCCCGTCACCGTGCCCGACACCCCCGAGGTCGGGGACGTGGACCTGCACGTCCTGGTCACGGAGATCATCGCCACCAACGAGCGGGCCGCGGAAGCGGAGGCCGTGCTGGAGGCGGAGAAGGCCACCGTCCGGGCCTGGTACCACACGTTCGTCAAGGACTCGTGGGAGTACGCCGACCAGGCGCACCACTGTCCCACCTGGGAGGCGTGCGCCCGTGAGGCGGGCATCCCCGGACGCCCCGCCAACCGGGACGTGCAGGTGCGGGGCGAGGTCATCACCCCGTTCACCATCAGCGGCATCATCCGCAAGATGGGCGTGAGCGAGGCGATGGCCGCAGCCATGTACGCCGGGCTGTCCGAGGACCAGCGGGTCACCACCACCACCCACACCTGGAACCTGACGGTGACCCGGAAGGACATCGTCCCCCCGGACTGGGACCCGCTGGACAAAAAGTCCTTCAAGGCCGGGTGCATCTGCCCGGCTGGACGTGAGGCGTTCATCGCCTACGCGCACCGCAACTACGGGGCGGACGTGCAACTGGCGAACATCAACGTGGTGACCGGCTGCTCGGCCAGCACCCATATCCCGCAGGAGGAGAAGTGAGTAGGGCAGCAACAGTGGGTGACAACCTTGTCACCCCCGGTGACCTCGTCACCAGGAGTCGTCGGGTCGGGGTGATCCTCGACGTGGCGGACGGCAAGTACACCGTCCTCTCGGCCAAGGGCACCGAGGTCTGGAAACCGGAGGACTGCCGTCGAGGCGGCAACCCGGCAACCGGCGTGACCTACGCGGTCCGTGCGCTGGAGGTGGTCAAGAACCGGGAGTCCAAGGCGGTCACCGACCTGGAGGTTCTGCGCCGCATGGACTCCCAGCAGCGGGCACTCATCACCCGTGTCGCCCACACCCAGGGCACCGCCCACGGGCTCAACTCCGAACTGGACGACATGCTCGCCCGGAACGGACTGGAGCGCAGGCCGGTGCCGATGCACCGATGGGTGGCGATCCACGCCCGGCACATCTACGACGGCACCACCCCGGCAACCTCGGTGGGTGCGGTCATGGGCACGGACATCTACCAGACGTTCGGCCGGGTGCCGCAGCGGATCGTGGCGGACCGGATCAGGATGATCCAGATGCCGTCCGAGACGCTGCCGTTCCGCACCGTGGACGAGTGCACCTGTGAGTCGGAGTGCCCGCCCATCGAGGCGGTGCAGGCTCAGTGGGAGAACACCGCTCGCCTGGGTCCGGGGTGGCGGACCGAGATTCTCGGTCACCGCATGGCGTTCACCACCGAGTCCCGCTCAGGCAACGGCTGCCGTCACCAGACCGCCCTCTCCGCGGTCGCCACCTGGGGGGAGGCGTTCCCGGACGCGACCCCGTTCCCGATCCCGTTGACCGACCACTCCCTGGAGGCGTTCCGGGCCGGGGACACGGTGCGGATCACCCGCAACGGTCACGAGATGCAGGCGGGCTGGGAGTTCACGGTGGAGAGCGTCCGTAGTGACGGTCGCCTGATCGGTCGCTCCGACGAGCACACCACCTTCGCCCACTACGTCATCCGCACGAGGAACTGCGTGCGGGTGAACGTCCGGGTCGGGGACCAGGTCCGGGTGACCGTGCGCCACAGCGGGCTGGCGGTGGGTGAGACCTTCACCGTCACCGCCGAGACGGCGAGCGGCGGCACGCTGATGTACGAGTGCACCAACGCCACTGGTATGCCCGGCTGGCTCGTCCAACGGAGGTACGTCGAGAGGGTGACAAACCTGTCACCCTCCACGCCGAACCCTGACGACGAGCCCTTCTAGACCTCTCCTGGTGGGAGAGAAGGCACCCGCCCCCTACCCCTGCACCGGGGGGCGGGTGTCCCCACCCACCAGGGGGTGCGTTGCGGTGACGACATGGAACGTGGGGTGTCCATGTCGTCTCCGCTTCGCATCACCACGACGCGAAGTTCCCATCAATGAGAGGACCGCTCACTATGAGCAGCAACACCAGCACCAGCATCGCCACCCTGCGCGACATCGTCGCGTCCTCCGGGTACTCGTACCGGGTCAGCGACGACGACCTGCGCAGCATCGCGCAGAGCCCGAACCCGCGCGAGACCTGCGAGCGGATCGTCCGCAACCTGGGTGGTCGGCCCGCCGACTTCTCGAACCTCATCGAGCGGGTCGTCGCGGCTGCGCAGGCCCCGACCCAGGACACCCCGCAGGACGCGGCCCCGGCCGACGAGACCCCGGACACGGCGGAGATGGCGGACCGCCTGCGGACGTTCGCCGCGGGCCAGGGTCTCCCCTCGGCGCTGGTCGAGGAGGCCCTGGTCTACGCCGGGCTCGTCAAGCCGGAGCCCGAGCCGGAGGACGAGGAGATCGTGGACGAGGGCGACCAGGAGGCCATCAACCGCGCCATCCTGACGACCCTCAAGAAGATGAACAAGCGCCTCAAGAGGGTCGAGAAGTCCCTCTGAGGTAATCCAGTAGCCCGGCCCCGTCAGGGGGGTCGGGCTACTGGCGTTTCTGCCGGTGTGGGTGGCAGGGTGACAGACTTGTCACCCACACCGGTAGTACAATGGAGACACACCAAACCCACCACGAGAGGAACTGCCATCATGGCACCCCGCGTAACCCAGCAAGAGGTTCGCTTCCGTTCCCCGTCCGCTTCGCGCACCGCGAAGATAGCCGAGATGCTCGGTTGGTCCCTGACGTGGGCGAGCCACCAGCACAAGGCGATCAAGGCACGAGGACCCATAGACGACAAGGAAATCCTCATCCCGGTCACCACCTCGGTCAACGCGAACCGGGCGAGGGCGTCACTCCAGCAGGTGCTCACGCACAGCGGCAGGGAACGGGTCGATGCCCTGTTCAACGGCATCCAAGGCGATCTGACGCAGGACGACGAACTCGCAGAACTCGCACTCGAACTCGGCATGGTCGGGCGAAGGGTCGATGAGCGCATCGAGCAGCAGCGTGAGGAGGAGACCGAGGACCTGGTCGCGTCGATCATCCAGGCCGCTGTCAACAACCTCGTCTCGGAGGTTCGCGTCGAACACGGCGCGAAGGGCGAGAAACTCAAGGGTGAGTGGTGGGCCGTCGCCACCTCCCAGGGCACCTACTTCGAGTGCCGTGACCACGAGCCGCCCTACCCCCGCGTCGAGACCAGGGCCGGGGTTGGTGGTCACAACCGCATGATGCACGGCGACCCGGAGGAGGTCGCTGCCACGCAGGCCAAGGCACACGCCGCTACCGCGAAGCAGGCGGCGGATCGCAAGGCCCGCGCAACCGAGGTGTCGCGCACCCCGTGGGTTGCCAAGCGAGGCGGCGTCCATCCCGAGCGCACGACCGGGCGGGTCTACGAGCACTCCTATGTGGACCAGGTGACCTACGCGGACGGCACCGTCGAGTACGAGTGCAACATCTGTCACGAGTACAGCAGCGAGAAGGGTCGCCCGGTCGCCAACCACGTCGGCGCGGCGCACAAGGACCGGGACCGGGGGCCGGAACCGGAGACCCATGTCGTCACCGACTACCCGGCACCGGCTTGGCACCGCAAGCCGCACAGCCCGAAGTTGCGTAGCGAGGTGCTGTCCGCGCTCGACACCATCGAGGACTGGCACCTGCTCTCGCGTGAGGAACTGGCGACCCAGATCGAGGAGCGGATCATGGAGGGTCGCCCGGAGCGCCAGCCTGCGGAGCCGCTGACCGACACCGAGATTCTGGCGCGCATCTCTTTACTGCTCGACCGTGGGCAGTTCGACCACATGCGCCAGGAGGTGGAGAGCCTGACGCGGCAGGTGGTTCTGCTGACCGACGAGCGGAACGAGGCACTCGTCAACGCGGAGGTGGCAGCCGTCGCTGCCGAGCGAGCCCGCACTAACCTGCGAACCTTCAAGGAACTGGTCAACGAGGTGGAGGAGTGAAGCGCCTCAGCCTCCCGGCCCGGATGCGGGTGGCGCAGGCGCTCACCCTGCTGGCGATGCTCGTGGTCGCCTGGTGCGGGGGTCAGTGGCTCACGTCCACCCTGCCCTGGTGGGCGGCGTACCCGCTTGCCTTCGGGGGTGGTTGGTGGCTCGGAGGATTCACGATGGGCAAGGTCATGCCGCGCGTCTACCGGTGGGTGATGGTCCGCTGGATCAACGAACAACCCGAGCACCTGCGGTACCTGCTACTGCTGCGGATGCACTTCGAGTTGGACGGGTGACAAAGATGTCACCCCCACTGTTCTTCGACAAGCAGGGTCGGCCCCTGCCGGACGTGCTGACGTGGGCCAAGTTGCTGGAGGACCCCGAGTACCAGGTGGTCGCCTATGACGAGGTGCTCAGCCCGACCGGGCAAATGCGGGTCAGCACGATCTGGCTCGGCCTCCCTCAGAACCTCTCCGGCCTGGAGGGGTACGGCCCACCGATCATCTTCGAGACGGCGATCTTCGAGTCGCCTCGCAAACTCATCTCCATCTGGGCTCGGTACGCCACCGAGCAGGCCGCGCAGGACGGTCACAAGTTGGCGGTGCAGGCAATAGCAGACGGAATCTTCACACCACCAGGAGAGGAAGAAATATGAAAGCGGTGCTGATGTCAGTGATAGGTGAGGCGCGAGAGGTCGAGGTAGACGGGGACTGGAAATCTCTCGCCAACGCCATCGGGTCGGAGTACATCGAGGTGGTCCGCCCTCACGGGTTCGGCCCTCGTGACATCCAGGCGGGCTCGCCCGTCCTGATCGTGGACGAGGAAGGCGCGATGCGCGGAGTCAAGTCGATCAACGTCGGGGCGAGCCTGCTGTACGGCGGACCCATCTACGGAGCGGTGCTGGTTCTAGGAGAGGGGATGGTCGATAGCGGAGAAGGTTTCGATGAGCCCGATCTGATCGGGCTGGAGAAGGTCCCGCCGCGGAGTGCGGACGGGTGGGTCGGCTACGTCAACGGGCTCGTGCAAGTCCTGGCACGGGCTCACGGAAGGGATGTCTGATGGTGCAGGCCGTCGAATACATGGACCGCGTTGCCAAGGGTGCCTCGGTCCTGACGGAGTTCGACAAGGACTGGCCGAGGCGGGTGAACCTCAAGCGCCTGAACATCGACAGCATCGAAGCCTGTGTCGTGGTGCAGGTGGTCACCGACTGTGACGGGTTCAACGAAGCCATCGAGTGGCTCGCGCTCCAGGAGCGTGGATGGGCGACGACCAGCGAGGGCGAGGAGTGGATCGAGGCTCACGGCTTCGACGCTGCCGCCCCTACTGACGTGCCTCTGCTGAACCAGTTGTGGCGCAGTCGCATCCGTGCACTCAGGGAACACTTCCTGTAGTATAAATGAACACCATGAACACAACCGAGAGGAGAGCCGTGCCGACACGTCGGCGCGAGATTCCGCCACGCCAGAACGCCCGAGACTGGGGACCTGGCATCACGGAAGCCAAGCGCCATCCAGGGGAGTGGGTGCTTGTGTTCGAGCAAGCCCCACGTTCCCTTCCCAACGCGCACGTCAGGGGCAAGATCACCGCGTTGATATCTGACAAGTGGTGTTTTGACCTCATCACCCGCAACACCAACGGGATCAAGGCTGACATCTGGATCAGGGCACGCACCTGGGAGGAAGTCGAAGCCGAGGAAGCGGCAGCCGCAGAAGCAGAAGCGGCCGAGGCAGCAGCAGGAGAGGAAACGTAGTGCTACCGAAGATTCAGGTAGAGGGACGGCTCACTCGCAACCCGGAGTTGAAGTTCCTTCCCAGCGGTGTGGCAGTCGCGTCATTCGGCGTGGCCTGCAACGACCGCAGGAAGAACCAGACCACGGGCGAGTGGGAGGACGGGGACACCACGTTCCTGGACTGCTCGGCCTGGCGTGAGACCGCGGAGCATGTAGCGGACTCGCTGCACAAGGGCGACCTCGTACTCATCAACGGCAAGTTGGCGATGCGCAAGTACACGAACAAGGAGAACGTCGAGGTCACCACCTACGGCGTGACGGTCGAGACCATCGGCCCGTCTCTCCAGTGGAACGCCGTGTCCGTCGCAGCAAGGGCGTCCCGGACCCAGACGCCTCCGGCTGCGAGCGAGGACCCGTGGGCGACGATGCCCCAGCCTCCTCCGCAGCAGCCTGTCGCCCCCGCTCAACAGCCCGCTGCCGGGCCGGGACCGGCCTACGGTCCTCCGGCTCAGGCCCCGCCCGCTGCACCCCCACAGGGCCAGCAGGCGCAGCCACAGTGGGCCGGTCAGGCGATGCCCTCGTATGACGAACCACCGTTCTGAGGGTGACAAACATGTCACCCACAACTGAACACACCCCACCCGCAACTCGAGAGGACGACAGCGTGACCGCCGAGGCCACACCACAGGACGCCCCATCGCCCCAGGACGAGGGCACCACGACGCAGCAGGTGTCGAGCAAGGAGCGCAGCGCGGTCTACACCGCCGCGGTGGCCCGCCTGCGTGACAAGTACCGGGAGGAGTTCGACGGGTACTTGATGGAGGGCTACGCCAAGATCGGTGTGGAGTGGACGCCGAAGCCCAACGAGGTGCAGAAGGCCAAGTTGGAGATCGAGCGCCTGCTCGAAGCGCACCCGGAACTCCGTCAGTTGTTCGCCATCGGAGCCGACCCGCAGAACCAGCCGCTCGACGCTCAGAACCCGTAAGACCCGTGCCGGGGGTGACAAAGGTGTCACCCCCGGCACGTCCCACCACCACTGAGAGAGGAACCCAACATGGGTGTTATTGGAGAGCCCCAGCGAGAGATCGAGTTCGAGCCCATCGAGACCCCGGTCGAGGCCCCGGAGCCCGAGCAGGTGCCGGTGCCCGAGGAGGTGCCCGCATGACCTGCCCCGAGTGCAAGGTTGACGGTGGGCACAAGATGGACTGCTCGAACCGACCCATAAGGGCGGTGCTGCCAGGGAGGATTCAGTGGGTGGCAGGGACGGTGTCACCGATGCCGCCGATGCCGATTCCGCCGCCCAACGTCGATGTGCCCCTGGTCGCCGGGTCGGTGATCGGCCTGCGGGTCTGGCGACTGGACGACTTCGGCGAACTCCTGCCGTTGACGCAGAAGTTGGCCGCGCCGTGGAGGCCGGGCGAGAACGAGAGCGTCTGCCTCGCTAGCGGGCTCAGCGGCCCGATGGACCAGTGGCCGTGCTCCCCTTGGTGCGAGACCTGCCGGGATGCAATCGCCCTGCGCACCAACGGGCACACGTTCGACGCCCGGTGCACCTGCGGGTTCTACGGGGTGTTCGCACCCGGCCACATCCCCGCCCGTAACAGCCCCGAGTACGTCGTCTGCGGCGTGGTCGAGGCGTATGGCCGGACGGTCGTCGGACCGGGTGGGTTCCGGGCATCCAAGGCGAAGGTGCTCGCGCTGACCGGCCCACCAGGGGCGGTGGCGGCGTACCCAGCCAACACCTTCCGTCGCCTGAGCAGGCGGTGGGAGAGCGTGCCGTTCCTGCCCAGCCTGGACCACGCCATGTCCGAGTTCCCGCTCACCGACCCGAAGGACTACATCTGATGGACACCGAGAAGATGGGGCCAGCCACGCCCCCGCACGAGGCAGCGACCGCGCTGTACCGGGAGGCGATGGTTGCCTGGCGCAACGGCGACCAGGAGGGGTTCGAGAAGTTCCTGGACCTGGCGAGCAAGTGCTCCCTGGTCAGCCTCGCCACCGGGGGGGTGCACGTCCTATGAACTGGGTCATCGGCATCTACTCCACCTGCGCCGTCATCTGGGGGATCGTCTGGTCGGTCAGCGCGGGCATCGCCCTGAGCGACTGGCGGACGCACCGGGAGGACGGGTTCCGGCCGGAGAGGGCCGACAAGGACCGGGGCGGCTTCATCGGCTCGATGGTGATGGCTGCCTGCACCCCGATCTGGCCGGTCCCGGTACTGGTGTTCGCCTACAAGGGCATCCGCGTCCTCATCATTGAGACCAAGCGCGCAGCCATCGAGGAAGCCGCAGACGCGGTCAAGAAGATTCAGGATTCACCGAAATGAAAGAGAGGAACAGCATGGACCTCAGCATTGACCACGACCTCGCGGTTACCGCGCTGTCGGTCATCGAGATGTACCCGAGCCGCCACAACCAGGAGTCCTGGCGTGACGACCGGGACGACCGCCACCGCATCGAGGACTTCGATGACCCGCTCGATGAGGCGTGCGGCACCGCGTTCTGTCACGCGGGCTGGATCGCCACGCTCGACCACGCCAAGTGGGCAGCGCGCCAGGACTCCGCCTTCCCCATCCCCCTCGTCAAGGGCGACCGGGTGGGCCTGCCGGGCTACTGCACCTGCCCTCCCGAGCAGCGGTACTGCGAGTGCGGGAACGACGTGCCGGTGTCGATCTACGCCGCGCATCGGGTCGGCCTGGACGACGCCGGAGCGGACGCCCTGTTCGCGCCGCACAACACGGTCGAGGACCTGCGCGCGGGGACCAAGGCGCTGGTCAACGGCGAGGACGTGTACGAGGCCGTGCACCAGAGCCACATGGACCACGACCGGGCCTGCGCGGACGGCTGCCCCGGCGAGGAGGACGACGAGTGAGTGACAAAGTTGTCACCTCCGGCCACAACCTCATCCCGGTCGGCATGACCAAGGAAACCCTCGGGTTCCTGCTGGCCGATATCCGTGAGCACGTCCTGGAGGGCGACTCCTACGAGGGCAGCATCGAGTACACGATGCCTGCACCAGCGACGCCCGAGGAGGAGCGGGCCGGGTGGCCGAGCGCGGACGCCGAGTTCTGGGTGACCGCGGTCTACCGGATCGGCAACCTCCAGGGGCAGGGCGGGATGCGCATGATCGGGACGGTGCGCGATGGCGAAAGGTGACCCGCTCTCGCCGCCCGGTCGGTTCGACATGCTGGCCGAGGACCATCCCCTCGTCGGTCGCCCCTGCGTGATCTGTCTCGAACCGTTCGAGATCGGTGATCTCGTGGCGCTGATTGAGTCCGGCAAGGAAGCCGAGGGACTGACCATCGAGGCCGACCCGGCGCACGAGGGGTGCGTGGTCTGGATGGCGACATGAGGGTTCTGGTCACCGGCTCCCGCAACTGGGTGGACCGGGACGCCATCTACTCAATGATGATCGCCCAGTGGGACAAGGCTGGTCGGGGTCCGATGACCCTGGTCACTGGAGCCCAGCGCAGTTACAACGCCAAGACCAAGACGTTCTACGGAGCGGACTACCTCGCGGAGTCCGTGGCCCATGAACTGGGCTGGGAGGTCGAGCAGTTCCCCGCGGACTGGGACACCTACGGCCGAGCGGCCGGTCCCATCCGCAACGCGGTGATGGTGGAGAAGGGAGCCGATGTGTGCCTGGCCTTCCCGATGACGGGGAGCCGAGGGACCATCGACTGCATGAGACGGGCCAAGGTCGCCGGGATTCCGGTCATCGTCCGTACCCCTGCGATGGCAGTCGGGGCTCCCTGGGACGGCTGAGGCCGTGACGGTACCGGTCCAGAGCGCCCCCCTGCACGGACCGAAGCCGTCACTTCGGGTGACAAGTTTGTCACCCGGCGACGACGGGGCCACCTCTTGCGAGGTGGCCCCGTCTGGGTGCTCATCCTGGAGGCCACCACGCCTCTAGAGTCCCTGGGCAGGGAGGAGAGGAAACTCCACACGACCCGAATCCGAATCATAGAAGCCGCAACAGATTGGCCCTGACCGTAACCCGGTCAGGGCCTTTTTTTTGCCCACACCCGGTCCACTATCATGTGCACCATCCACACCCAGGGGCCACCGCAAACACTATTGTTGAACCCCTTGCGCACGCCCCTGGGCAGGGCCAGGGTGGGGGAACGAGCAAGGCCCCCTCCCCATTTGCCGTGGGTGAGAGGGCCACCGCCTAACGGGCGGTTCGCTCGGTCCCATCTAGTGCAGTTAGACAGGAGTGGCGTTGCCACATAATCGTAGCGCGACCCGCCCATTGGGTGTCATCCCGTGAAGCCAGGGAGGCGAGCGCCAGGCAGCCGCAGCCGAGGACGCGATGACCCGACCAGGGGCCGACTCACCCTCGGCTTCAACCCCCGTCGCAGGGCCACACTGACGTACCCGGTCACCGCGATAACCAAGCGGCGAGTCGGCGCAAGCCAGAACCGGGACACAGCGGGAGAGTGCGGCGCGAGAGCGCGAGGGAGCAGGGGTACTTGTGCCTAACGACTGGATGGACGGATACCAGTGGGGCTACCTGCACGGGCTCGAACGGGGTCGCGCTGAGGGTGGCGACCTACGAGATGCCGAATGGAACGAGCGGTTCGGTGAGGCTGTACGGATCGTCCACGCTGCGGCAAAGTGGCCCGATGCAACGCGAGCGACCCGAATGGAACGGATGAACGCAGCGGAGCGAGAAGTCAACGAGCGCCTGGAACAGATACGGGTGCGGCAAGGCACGACGAAAAGCAGCAAAGAGGAGGAGGAGCCCTGGACCTCGGCCCCTCATCTGCCGGTTCTACGCGAGACCACCAGAGAGGGAGAACAATGGAGTTCCACGAGTTGACCAACGTCCACGTCTACGAGGACGGGTATGTGCGGGGGCTGCCGCGCGAGGCACAGGCGGAACTGCGCTCGGTGGCGCTGGCCTGGGACGGGCACGCCGAGCGCAGATGGTGCTCGTTCGTCGGGGTCGCGGCCGACCTGGTCGCGGAGTTGCAGATGCTCGGGTGCAGCGCACGCACCCACGAGGGCAGCCCCGGCCCATACCGCCAGCCGGTCACGATGATGACGCCCGAGGAGGCGGAGCAGGCGACCGGCGAGATGACCGGCCTGTACGGGATCATCGAGACCCGCGTGATCCGGCTGACCCACCTCGCCACCGAGTTCGTGAAGCGGCGCGGCTGGGTGGCCCTGGGCTACGAGACCCTGGACGAGTACAGCGCGGAGCGCCTGCCGTTCCGCCTGCCGCGCGAGGCCCGCAAAGAGATCGTCATGCAGTTGGTCGCGGACGGGATCAGCATGAGGGCGGCGGCGGCGATCACCCGCACGAGCAAGAGCCAGGTGTCCCGCGACCTCGCCGGGTCCACTGTCCCAAATGGGACAGTCGGCATGGACGGGAGGGAAACGCAGCCTCGGCGCACTTATGAGCCCGTAGAACCCGCCGCTGTCTGGACGCCGACACCGGAACCTCGGCTAGAACCAGCCGAGGTCGAGGAGCCGGTGGCCCCGGTGACATATCTGTCACCCCGAGGGGACGCACGGGTCGAGGCCGTCCTGTCCGCGTTCGCCGACGACAACATCACCGCCACGGAGTCCCGGATCGCCCTGCTCCGCGGCGCGTGTGACGCCTGGCTGGACCGCCAGGGCTGGGAGGCATCCAGATGACTCCCGAGGACGCCACGCGCTCAGCGGCCCGTACAGCCGTTCCCTGCTCCCCCTGCTTCCGGCTCGACTGCGAGGGATGTCTGGGGGTGGTCGAGGACAGAGGGCTCAAGGTCCGCTGCCCCTGCGCCGAGGCCGGACATGACGGGTACTGGGACGACGCGGACTGGCAGGCCGCACCGGTATGAGCGCGATCCCCCTGGAGTCCCGCTGGGCGGTGGTGAACCGCCAGTGGGGGCTCTGCTTCCGCTGCATGATGAAGGGCACGGAGTGGCACCACCGCAGGGGTCGCTCGGTAGTTGACGCGCACACCCACTGTCCGTGCAACGGCGTCCTTCTGTGCCACACCTGCCACGCCTGGGCTCACCGCAACCCCGAGGCCGCGCAGGACGACGGCCTGATCGTGCTGCGCAGCGTCAAGGAACCGGCACTCGTCAACCTCCACGGCTTCGACGGGTGGTGGGCCATCGACTGCCAGGGCCAGTCATACGCACTTGAGCGACCCCGTAAATGACCATTGCGCACACACCCGAAACGCACTAGGATGGACGTACACGCAGGCGACCACCACCACCTGGTGGGGTGACAGATATGTCACCCCTCTATGAGAGGAATGGCTACATGGCGCATCGAGAGTTCCCCGGACTGACCACCGAGCAGGTGGACCTACTACTAGCCGACCTACACCCAGCCCGTGTCGTCAAGCGGAGTCAAGGTGGCGCGAACCTGTCATACCTGGAAGCCCACGACGTGCGGGCCACCCTGATCCGAGTGTTCGGCTTCGGGAAGTTCTCCGTCGAGACCACCCACATCGAGGTCGTGGACGTGTCCCGCCGCGGCGCTGACGGGCAGAGCGGGCACTACGTCGTCACCGCCCTGGCCCAGGCGCGGGTCACCATCCACGCCACGGGCGGCGTCTACTCCGACGTGGCCGCGGCCACCCAGGTCGGCCCGGTACTCGGGGACACGATGGACTTCGCCGTCAAGACCGCCGCCTCCGACGCGATGAAGCGGTGCTGCACCAACCTCGGCAGCCAGTTCGGCCTGTCGCTCTACGCCCAGGGTGCGACCAGGGACCAGGTGCGGTTCACCGTGGACCCGGACCAGTGGCACCCGCGCCCCGAGCGTCAGCCGATGAGCCCCGAGGTCCAGGACATGGTCGCCCGCGCCACCATGCCCAACGACGGCGAGCCGGTCGTGGCCGAGGCGATTGAGTCGTGACCCCGAGCGAGGAGCCGCAGACGCCGCTGGCCGAGGCGGCGATGCAGATACATGAGTTGTTCACGACCCTGATCGCGGAGGGGTTCTCGGAGTGGCAGGCACTCCGCCTGCTGGGGGTATTCCTGGCCGAGTCGATGAGGAACAGCGATGACTGAACTGGCCGTCCAGCAGACGGCGCTCTGGCTGGCCGACCAGGTGGAGCAGTCGATCATCGACTTCGGTGACCAGTCCGAGCGCAGCAAGCAGTCATCGAGCCACGTCCTCGGGGTCTCCGACATCGGCGGGTGCCGCGAGTACGTCCGCCGCATGATCCTCAACGACCCGTTCACCGACCACCCGAACACCTACGCGCTGGCCTCGTTCGTCGGGCACGCCGTGGGCAACTACGCCGAGGGTGCCCTCGCCAAACGCTGGGCGTTGCAGCAAGTTGATACGCAGTTGGAGGTGCGAATCGAACTTCCCAACGGCGTCACCCTGCGCGGCCACCCCGACCTCGTTGCCGAGAACATCGTCGTGGACTTCAAGACGGTGGACGGGCTCGGCGTAGTCCGCAAGGGAGCCAAGGCGCAGCACCGCTGGCAGGTCATCCTCTACTGCGCGGCCCTCATCCTCATGGGCCGACTGCCGCCCAACGCCCTGTGCGCCCTGGTCTACATCGACCGCTCCGGCGTCGAGACCAAGCCGCATGTCGAGGTGTGGCAGTACGACGCCAAGGTGCTGGACGAGATCGTGGAGTGGGTTGACGACGTGATCTACGCGCTCGCCAACGACGAGGAGACCAGCCGGGACAAGCCGCGCGAGTTCTGCTACGCCGCCTGCCCCTACGTCACCGCCTGCCGTGGGGGTGACACAGATGTCACCGGTCTCATTGACGACGAGGAGCAGGTGCTCGCGGTCAAGACCTACCTGGACGCCGCAGGGCGGGAGAAGCAGGCCAAGAGGGACAGGGAGAGCGCGGCTGCCGTTCTCTCTGGTGTCAACGGCTCGACCGGGGAACACTCAGTCCGGTGGGTCAACGTGCCGGAGCAGACCATCGAGTCGTTCCGTCGCAAGGAATACCAGCGGCTCAACATCACGCCGGTCAAGGGCCGTAAGGGGTCGTGAAGTACAGCCCGTGGTGCGGCGACGACCAGGCGATGTGCTGCATCTGCTTCGGATGCTTCGACATCAAGGAACTATGGAGGGACGAGAACGGGGACGCCTGGGATGTGTGCGTCTCCTGCCAGACCATTGAAGATCAACGGACACCACCCGAGAGGAAGCAGCAGGATGACGACCATGAGCCACCTGGAACCAACGGAGCCGCCTGACCCACCGACCACGCCGCACGAGGAACTCGCGGTCCTGCGCAACCTCGTGGACCTGCTGGAGGACCTGGACACCTCCGCCCGCTCACGCCTCGTCGCCTACCTGTTCGACCGCTACAACGACAGGAGCCCGTGGTGACTGACGGCGAGGACCTGATCCAGCGTCCCGAGAACGTGTGGATTCAGTACAACGACGGGACGACCGCGGTCCTGGACGCGCTGCTCTACACCGGCCAGGACGAGGACGGCCTGTTCGTCTGGGAGGGCATCGACCCGTACCCCGACAAGGCCGGTCCTCGGCTGCGCTTCGACTCGCTGCCCGCCCACACCACCATCAAGGTGCAGCGGGACAGTCGCAGCCGACGCTCATGACTGCGTCTGACGAGGGACGCAGGGCCGAGGCCGACCGGTGGCAGCAGTTGATTACCGCCACCATGACCCAGGACCAGTACCTTCGGCTGCGCTGCATGGAGATGGCCGCGGAGGTCAGGGCTGACCCGGACTGGCAGATCAGGCGGGCCAAGTTGTACTACCGCGAGATCACCCAGGGTGACTGGACTTCGCAGGATGAGTCATGAAGGAACGGCAGGTCCACGGCACCGACTGGCACATCGAGGCGATGTTCGACCCGCCGCCCGCCCCGAGTCGCCGCAAAGGCGAGGGCGGGCGGCAGCGGGCGCTACCCACCATCGACTGGGCCACCTGCCCGATGTGCCACAGCACCAGGAAGATCGGGCTCGTGCGCTCCGGTAAGCACTTCGTCTGGAAGATTCACGACCGCACCACCATGAGCAAGGCCAAGATGGTGTGCCCGTCCAGTGGTACCGCTATCTGCCAGACGCCGGGAAAGGCGTCAGGTGACCCGACCTGTCCTCATGGGTGACAGGTTTGTCACCCCACCACGGAGAGGAAGAACATGCCGAACAAGCAGTTGATGCGGACCTGGTACAAGACCGACCGTGACGTGGAGAAGGACCCCGAGTACGTCGGCTCGTTCTCCTCCGTGTTCCCGCCCCCCAACAGCAGCCGAGAGATCGTGGCCGTGGACTGGTCCGTCCCCGGCGAGGTTGAGGTCACATGGCTCATCAGCGCCACCTCATGATTCACCACCACCAGAGAGGAAATGATGAACGAGAGCATCGCGGCGACCCGAGTGGGAACCGACATCATCACCTACCGGTCAGGCCGCGGGCCGTGCGACAGGTGCGGCAGGGAAATCCAAATCGGGAAGAACAAGGGCCTGCACCTGTGTCGTAGTTGTCGCCACGACAGCACCTACATCGCACTAGTCAAGGGGAACGCATGAGCAGCAACTACCACGTCAGCGGACAGGTCACCTTCGGCGTCGCCGCCTGGGTGCAGGCGTCCAGCGAGGCCGAGTCGCTCCAGGACTTCATGGCAATGATCGAGACGTTCATCCACGAGGGACTGCGCGACGACGACGTGGTCTCCGACTTCCGCTGGACCGACGTGGAAATCCGCCCCGACGTACCGCGGATCGAGACCGAGACCCCAGCGCCCTGAACAACAGAAAGCCCCGGCCTACACAGGCCGGGGCTTTCTTGTTTCACTCGCCGCGCGAGTCCTCGCCGCGTGGGTCGAGGTTGCGCTCACGCCGCTCCTCGTCGGTCCAGGCGCGTGGCTCCGTGCTCTTGTCGTAGCCGTAGTAGGCGTCGCCCTTGTACTCGTACTCGCCATCCGGCAGGACACGGTGGTCGTCCTGCTCGCGCCGCCTGCGGAACTCCTCGGCGGTGGGCCGCTTCTTCTCTCGGTCAATACCCATCACATCACCGGCTTCTGACAGTGGTTGTTGTATCCATAGGGGGAGGTGCGCTGCTCAACGTGCAGGTGGTTGCCGGTCGAGTTACCGGTGTTGTCCGCCAGGCCCAGTTGGAAGCCCGGCCAGGTGTCCTGCCCGACGTGACACTGAATCTCGGCCAGGTGGCAGTAGGCGGTACGCACCGTCTGCCCGCCGACCGAGTGCTCGTAGATGACGTGCTGCCCGTAGGACGAACCCCAGGCATTGATCGCCACGACCTTGCCCGTCCAGGTCGCCCGGACCGGCTGCTTGTAACCGCAGGCCCAGTCCTCGCCCGTGTGGAAGCCCGCGCTCCAGGAGCCCGGAACCCCGTAGGCCGTGGTGACCACCGCGCCATCCCAAGGGGTGCTGACTGACCCCCCTGAGGGTGGCGGCGCGCTACCCCCACCGCCGCCGCCGCTGCTGGTGTCACCGATGACCTCCAGGCCGGACCCGGCGAACAGGTGGTCCGCCTGTCCCTGGCCGACGTAGGAGGTGCCTGCCGGGTCGTTGCCGAACCCGTGCTGCTGCTGGCAGAGGATCACCTCGTGGTCGGTCTGGTCGCCGTAGAAGCCGGTCGTCGGCAGCGTCGAGCCGCCCGCCAGGGAGTGCCCGTTGAGCACGTCCTGGAGGTACCACACGGAGTCGCTGTCGTCCTGGCCGTAGTGCAACTTGTCGAGGTAGACCTGGTTCGAGGTCGGCACGGGGTAATCACTTCCTCCGCCACCGGAGGGCGGTGGCTGCGTGGGCGGTGGTTCGGTGGGTGGGGGCTCGGTGGGCGGCGGCTCGATGATGACGCTGTCGGCCACCTCCGCCCACAGGCGACCGTCAGTGGTCACGGACAGTTTCTCGACGGCGTGGTAACCCTCGGGTGCCGGTTCGGTCGAGACGCTCACGTCGGACACAGGGATTCCTCCTCCTGACCCGGACATGATGCGCTCAACGTCCAGGCCACCGGGATCGGCGTGGTCGTTGCCGAGGATGTGGACGTGACCACAGTGCCCGGCGTATGCGGTGAAGGCAGAGTTGCTGGCGAACTTCGGAACCTGCGGGCTCGACTTGCTGGAGTCGAACCAGGGAGGCCACTGGAGGCCGGATGACGAGGGCGGCACGCCCCACTCGACGCGCATGAACTCGCTGAACTCAGAGAGGTCGTCATACGCCTGGTCGTCCATCTCCTCGACGGCGTACCCGTACTGGCGGCTGTACTTCTGGTCGCAGTAGCAGATGATCTCGACCTGGACGATGCCCGCCCGGTTGGTCATGAAGTCGCCGTTGTTCTTGAACGCCGCGGCAGTCCCGTTGATCGGGAAGTGCTGCCGCCAGATGTGGTCCCAGGGGTGGTAGGTCAGGTTCGGGGCCGAACCCCCGCCGCCGTAGGACGGCCAACTGCGACCCGACTCGGTGGTGTGCCAGCCGATCTTGTTCGGAGAGACCGTGGCGTTGCCGTTGCCGAACCATTGAGTGCTCTGGTCGGCGGGCGGATACCGCGTCGCGTACACGGGCGACCTCTCTGGTGGTGGTTGGGTGACATCTTTGTCACCCCCAGGGTAGGGCGCTGCGCCGACTACTGGGCCAGGCAAACAAACATGGTGACCTGACCGCCCGGAGCGTTTAGCGTCAGAGGCTCCGCAAGGAAGCCGGGAGGGCAAGCCATCTCGGTGCTTGCCGGACCAGGCGGGCCGGACGGACCTGGCTGTCCGGTAGGACCGCTCGGACCTGTCACTCCTGCGGGTCCGGGTGGTCCGGCAGGTCCCGCAGGACCAGGGACCGTGCTCGCCGGACCGGGCACCGTACTGGCCGGACCGGGCACGCCCGGTGGACCTTGCGGTCCGGGGGCACCAGGCGTACCCGGCTGCCCATTCCTACCATCCGTCCCGTTGGTGCCGTCACTACCAGGGGCACCCGGTAGACCGTCCGCGCCGTCGCGCCCCGGCAACCCCTGCACACCCTGCGGTCCCTGCTGGACGATGGTGACGGTGGTGTCGGGGGTAGGCGCTACCGTCACCGAAGGTGGCGTGGTCGTGGAAGGGTCCTGTGCAATCCCCGGTTGCTGCTGGGCATAGGCCCCGCCGACCATCAGCGCCGAGCACAGCCCGCACCCGGCCAGCGCGTAGATCGCCGTACTTGTCCTCACAACCCCTCGCGCTCCCGTTCCTCGGGTCGGGAGGTCAGGCTGGACAGCCGCTCCGCCTTCCCAGCCAGTAGGCCCAGCAACGCACCGATGATGCCTGAGAGGACAGAGACCAACGACTGCACCGCTGCCGACGTATCAGTGGCCGGGTCTCTGATCTCGATGATGGCGATGATCCCTCCGAGGCCCAGCAGGCTGGCCCCGACGACGAGCGTGAAGGTCAGCACGATGATCTCGACCACCGAACGGTTGCGGAACATCGAGCCCCCTCGACGCGCAGGTTGGGTTCAGTCGATCCAGTATGTAGCGCCGATGTGTATGTCCGAGTTCGGCGACATCGGATAGCCGGGGCTCTGCGGAACGGTGCCCTGCCCGAAGATGCCAGTAGACGTGTTGCACAGGTGCCAGATGATCGAGCGCGCCGCACTCTCGAAGCACCAGATCACCGTGTCCGGGTCGCCCGGTCCGATCTGCACCGTCAGCGGCATGTAGGCCCAGCCCGAGGCGTGCAGGAACCCGGTCCCCCACACGCTCTCGGGGTAGACGGAGCCGGACGGAACGATGGGAAGGCTGATCCGGGCCGAGCCGATACCGCCGTTCATGTTCGACCCGAAGTGGATGACCGCCTTGAAGTCGCACTGTGAGCCCTTACGCATGTACGAGCCCCTGATGTAGCCACCACCGTCGAGGCCAACGCTGGGGGTGCCGCTGCTGGTCTTGAAAACCGGCGTGTACGACTGCGGCTTGGTGTCGAACATGCGCCACTTGCCCGGAGTGCCCGGCATGTAGAAGCCGAACGCCTGGGTGTCGGTCTCGATGATCCCCTGGTACGCGGTTGGTGAGGGCGGACGGGTGCCGGAAGTGCACTGGGTCCAGGCCGAGCCGGTCTTGAGGCCGGACGGCCCGAGAGTGATGTTGCCTGCCGGGTCGAGCAGTACACCGAGGACCGCTGCCGCCGTGCCGTCGCCCTTGAGCGAGGTGTCATGCAGCACCGCACCGGGGGTGCCGGACTGCGGGATCGCATTGGTCCAGCCGGTGCCGTTGACATAGGTCAAGACATGGCCTGCGGTCGGTGAGGGGACGACCACATCGGTCAACTGGTCCAGCGTCAGGTGGACGTTGCAGACGATCCGGTACGGGTCGCCCGAAGTGCCCGAGCCGGTCAGGACCATGTCGGCGGTCGCACTGTTGCCGACCGAAAAGACCGGGCCATTGACGACGAAGGGGTTGTCCTGCGTGCCCACTCCGCTGACGGTGATCCCGCCCGCTCCGGTGACCAAACAACTGCACGATCCTGAGGCGCACCCGCAACGGGCCATAACGGTCCTGCTCTCTGCCGGTTCTCACGGCCTGGGGCTCCATCCCTGGGGTGACAGGTTTGTCACCCTGGGCGGTCGTCGTACTGGATTGAGGGTCTCACCTCGGGTCGGTCCAGGCTAGGGCCGACAGGAACGCCACCAGCGAGGAGGATGTCGCCGGACAGAGCGAAGTTCGAGTCGTTGCCCAAGGCGGGCTTGCCGGACCCGATAGGACCGGTGCCACCGTCCAGGTAGCCAGCCACGCCAGCGCCAGCGAGAGCACCACCCGCAACCACCAGCGTCCCGGTGTAGTTGAAGTTGCCGTTACCGCCCGTATAGACCTTGATCTGACATCCCTGCTCGATGTCGATGGTCGGGTCCGCGGTGCCCCACGGCGGCAAGGCGAAGTAGTAGTCACCAGTACCACCGTTGGCGTTGGTGCCGATGGTCATTAGTGCTGCGAAGTGGACGTGGTGCGGCCCGACCCAGCGCCAGTACCCCCTACGGACCGCGTTGGTCCCCCAGACGAACGGGTTGCCGGAGGTGATGATGCTCGGCGTCCAGGTGTGCAGTTCGGCGGAGCCGCTGACCGGGAACTGCCGGATCGGGTCACCGGAGTCGGCGTAGGCCCCGGAGAAGTAGCAGTTCTCGTGCGTCAGCGCCCACATCTTGGTGACGCCCTGGGCCTGGACGTAGCACTGGAACTCGTAGCGGTGTCCGGCCGTCACCTCGACAATGCCTGAGATGACCGTCTGCTGCCCACCGCCAGCCGTCCAGTCGCTCTTGAGGTTGACGTACTGGGTGCCCCGGATCATCTCGAAGTTGCTGGCGTCCAGGTCAACGATCAAGCCGTGGAAGTTCACCTGGTGCGCAAGAACGGTGGAGGTGGGCTGCATGTGCGCGCCCGCCGAGAACTGGACCGGCCCGCTGCGGGGCGGGACGAACTGGAACGAGGAGTTGAGCATCCCGTAGGGGTCGGCCTTGGCGTCCAGTGGCACCTTGACGTTGCCGTCCACCTGAATCTGGGTGGTCAGGTTGTTGGCGACCGAGGCGCGAAACCACTTGTTCGTGGTGATGTCGCCCGACCCCGATGACCCGTCGCTGCTGCCGCTGCTGCCGTGCCGGTGCCGCTCGATGACCGCCAGGCGACGGTTCACCTGGTTCATCCACTCCGGCATCGTCGTCGGGGTCAGGAAGGAGGTCATACGCCCTGCTGCTGCTGTATCGGAGCGTTCGGCTTCTCATACTCCATCGTGCTGTCCACCGTGCTCGCCTTCGCTCCAGGGAAGGGGATCAGCGTCAAGGTGACCACCTCACCCTTCTCGTCCTGGCGCACATCCATCTTGTCGATCTTCTGATCCTGGCGCAGTTGCCGACAGCCTGCTGTCGCCATCAGTGGCACCTTCACGCCGGGCACCAGCATGTCGAACGAGAACGCTTCACTGTTCGGGTTGATCTGGCTGTTGTCCGGCACCCGCACCTCAATGGGCATCGGGAACCGCTGGGACAGGTTGCGCTGTGCCTGACTGCGTAGTTCCGCCACGCTCGGGTCGGTGGTGTCGTTCTCCTCGTCGTAGGCGGTCGCCAGCATCTCGACCTCGCCGTAGTACATCTGGTCCCGCTGGTCCGCCCCCCACAGTCCCTCGCCGTCCGTGACCGCGGAGTAGGTGCACAGGTCCATGCCGTAGCAGGTCACAACGACGCCACCGAGGAAGTCCGCCTCGGTTGCCAGTGGGGTCTGGCCGAGAAGGAAGGACGTGTCCTGGACGTGGATCGACCGACCGACGACGACGTAGTCGATCCCCGCCTTTGCGGCCAGGTCGTCAACCTCCTCGAACACCGTTTTCTGGTAGGGCAGCGTGTGGCGTGAGGTCCGCGCGGTGTCGGCCTCGGTGTGAATCCGCAAGAAGGGCAGGACGTTGATGGGTGGCTCCTGCCGCTCCTTGCGTTCCAGTTCGTTGCGCAGGATGAGGCCGATGCGGTCCGTGCCGTGCACGATGTTGGGATACGAGTTGTCGTACTCGGCCCGCATGATCGTCCGGTAGGGCCAGAACATCACGTCCTTGGCGGCGATCTCCACATCGTCGTTCGTGTAGGTGACGCGAGTGATCGGCCCTTCCCACACCCGCTGGCCGTCACGGAAGATCACCAGTTCGTGGCGCACCGGCTCAAGCGTCGCCAGGTCACCGCAGCAGTCGGCCGAGGTGGGGATGTGCACCAGCGCATCGGAGATGCCGTCCTTGATCCGACCGTAGGCAATGGACGTGGTTCGGTCGATGGGGAATAGCCGCCTGATACCGCCGCGGTCAAAGATCGCAGCGACGTTGACCCCGCAACCCAGGGGCACCTCTACTCCCGCCGAGCGGTGGCGAGGTCGATCTTCACGACCGAGTAGGAGGCGATCTCTGCATCGCGCAGAGAGAAGTCGTCCACCCAGATGTCACCCGACGCCTGGGTGGTGTCACGACTGAGGGCAGCAATCATCGTCGTGGCGCTGGCGGTGACGACGCCCTCGACGTACTCCCAGACAGGTGACAGCGGGGCCTGGATCGTTCCGGCCTGCTCCAGTGAGAGTGAGATTCGTGCCGTTGGCGACTTCACCCACATGCTCATGAGGTAGGGGCGTCCCACGGTCAGGTTGTTGATGACGACCTGTGGACGGTCGGTGGAGCCCACCGGCCAGTTGACCCGCATCGAGGCCGGAGACGACTCGAACTGGGCGATGTCGCGCGCCAGGACCGCGCGAGGCGAGCCGTCGTTGACACCGTTGGTCCACGAGCCCAGGTTGGTGGTGAACGAGGCGCTGGGCGTAGCCGCTCCGACCGTGAACATGTTGACCTGGTTCTCGCCTCCGGTGAACTCCACGGCCAGCCAGTAGTCCATGCCGCAGGTGACCGATGCCCACTGGGCGGGCTGACCCGTGCCGGAGAACACCAGGTGCGAGGCCGAGTATTGGTTGCCAGCCGTGTCCTCGATGTAGACGACCTGGCTCATCCCGTCGATGACGAACTTCGAGTTGGGCGGGATGTAGGTGACAGTTATGTCACCACAGAACGAGCACGGGTCGAGGTCCTCCAACTTCTGCTGGTAGCCGAGGGGTGCTGCGTAGAGGCGCAGTCGGACCCACCGTGCAGCGTCCGCGCCTGTGGTCAACGTGATGATGAGGACCGCATCGAGCGACTCGGGGACACGCTCAGCCGGGATGAACAGCGAGTAGCCGGACATGTACGGGGCGGGCGGCTGGAGCGAGTTGCTCACACTGGGCGGACGAGGCGGCGGCGGGACGGTGGGAGCCTCGGGGTCAACGATAGTCAGGGGCGGGATGTAGGGGCACTCCGGCAGTCGCGGTGGCTGGCTGTCAAGGGCTAGGCCCGGCACCGAGTTCGGCAGCACCTCCAGGTTGAGGTAGTACGCCCCGTCCTGGGTCAGTACCCCAGAGGGCGCAGCCGACCACACCACGAGCCTGGTTGTCTCAGCCGGGCTGTACTCCATGTAGAGCGCGCTGTTGGTGACGATGTTGCCGTTGGTGGTCAGGCTGGTCGCCCATTGCTTCTCGCCTGTCGAACAGGTGAGTGCCTCGGCCATCGCCCCGACGTTGCGCGATACGAAGTAGGACGCCAGGGCTCCGGGGCTGCTCGTGAACGGAGCCATCGCCTGCGGCAAGGTGCCGGTGCTGGTGCCCTTGATGAAGTGCTGCACGAGGCGCAGCGGCATCGAGGGCACCACGTTCACGTTATCCAGGTAGGCGGTGTCGGGGGTCGCGTCGGGCATGGGGTCGAGGTAGACCTGCATGTTCACCGAGTCGAAGGTGGAGTCCGGGGTGACCGTCCGCCGCACCGTCCAGTCCTTGCCGTCCGGGCTGGTCTCCCAGTAGACGACCCCGCGCGCCATGCGGATACGCCACCAGGCATGGAGCGTCGGGTTGTAGGTCTCGCCTACCTCGCTGTAGTCACCCCCGTCGTTGATCGTGTAGTAGAGATAGCGATTCCCGGCGATATTGATTGCCACAAACCGAATCGCCTCAGTGTTGCCAGCAACGCTAGACGCGAGTGAGAGCGTCGTCACCGAACCCTGTCCGGGCAAGGGTTCGACCTGGATGTGTGCCTGCGAGTCGCGCAGGTCGAACGCCTCGACACTCGCCAGCGTCGTGTAGTGCGGCGCTGGTGCCTCAGTGAGAGCGACCCTGCCGTTACTCCAGGTCACCGTTCCGTCGAGGACCTGCCACTTGGCCGGGTCGATCTGGGACGGCGTGGGCGGGACGGGCGGGGGGGTGGTGTTGCCCTTCGCCCAGTGGTTGGCGACCTGCTCAGCGGTCAGCGCCTTGTCGTACACCGCCCAGTTCGACGCCCGACCTCGGAAGGTGTCGTTCCACTCGGCGTTGCCCAGCATGAACCGCGCGCTGCTGCCCGGTCCCCAGAACAGCAGATTGCTGAGGCCGTGCGGCACCGTTTCGAGCAGCGCACCGTTCTGGTAGAGCGTCACGTTGGTCGCGTCCACCACGACGACGAGGTGCTGCACGGTGTCTACGGTGGTGATCTTGGGTTGCAGGTTCACCTGTACGGAGGCTCGCCGCGCCTCGGCAGTATCGGTCGTCTCGGGCGTCTCGGGCGCATCGGAGGGCGTTGCGCGCCGCCGCAGCACCTCCTCGATTATCACGACGAACTGGTCGTACCGGCCCTCATAGGTGGAGTCCGTCAGTTCGATCACGAACCAACCCGGCCAGTTGTTCACAAAGCCCGCAGACGGGTAGCCGATGGTGTTCGGGCTGACCCACCCCTCCCAGGTGAGCGGCGGACGCAGTTCGGTCGGTGCATGACCGGTCAGCGTCCCGTGGTTGCCATCCGACACCCGCAGCGACGGCCCCAGCCCTGGTGCGATGGCGGGCTCGCCGCGCAGCACTCCGGTCGTGTTGCCGAACGAGAGCGGCACCCAGCCCAGAGTGTCCGCCACCAGCGGGCCGCTGTCCTCGCCCATCTTCCAGTAGGAGATGGGTCCGTCCGCAATCACCAGTTCGTCGTAGCCGGGCTCGGCCATCACGTCCGGGGTGATTCGGTCGAACGAGTCGGTCAGCGACTCGATCTTCTGGCCGGAGGTAGGCGGCGCGCAGATCGCCGCCCGAGCAGCGGTCGATGCGCGGTCAGTGTGGAACGTCCCAGCCTGGTACGCGGAGCAGGTCCAGGAGCCCCCGGCAGTACCGGCGACCGTGACGGTGACGGTGGGGACGGCGATGTCGCTGGCCGTGGCAATCTTCCAGGCGACCTCACCGCTGAAATAGTTTTCGTAGTCCCGCGCAATGATCTGCCAGTCGCCGGGTAGCGGCTGGGTACGCGGGTAGTCCGAGCCCCAGGCCAGGACCAGCAGGTCGCCAACACCGACGCCCTGCGGGAGCGTCACCGTGTTCTCCACCTGGGACATCGACCCGTGAGTCTCCCCGACCACGACCAGCGGATTGATCGGGACCGTCGTGTCAGACGTGCCCATCGTGGAGCCGAGGTAGTCCAGCGGTCCGTAGATGAATGGGGTGGCCGCGACGAGGTTGAACTCCATCAGGTCCATCCAGGCCCCGGACGGCAGTTTGTCGTAGGTCTCAACGACGTTCGGCCCCTCGATCAGGGCCACATCACGCACGGTGCGCAGGTAGTAGTCGCCCTCGGCGGAGTCGGCAGGACAGGTGGCGAAGAAACACAGATCGTCGCCGTTGCACCCCGGCCCGCTGTTCAGGCAGCGCGAGCCTGACAGGGCGTTGTTGAGCCAGGCCCGTCCCTTGACCAGTGCGATCTGGGTGCGGGCCAGCAGGACGCCGGTCACCCGGATGTCCTTGGTCTGATGGCGGGGCGTGGAGATGAAGCCGCCGTCACCGCTCATCTGGGTGACCGTGGCGGTCAGCGTGTGATCGAACAGGCCCTCCATGCTCATCGGGTAGAAGCCGTAGAAGTCGTTGAGGTCCGGCTCGTCGTCCGCGATCCACGGCGCGTTGTCGTCCACCGGGTTGTTCTTGTACGGCGGGTCGCCCAGGGCCAGCGCCAGCGTCGCGCACTCGTCACACCCGGACATGTCGAGGGTCGGCAGGTTGGCGCGGACGTAGGTCAGGGTGCGTTGGATGTTCCAGACCTCGGCACCCGCGAGGCTCATCCAGCCGAGGAAGTACATAGAGCCTCCTTGTGCCGTGAGGGTGACATGTTTGTCACCCTCAGACCAGAGCCAGGGTCATGCGGTCCAGGACTGCCTCGGCTACGCGCCGCGGGTTCTCGACCTGGGTGTTCACCACGATGGCACCGGGGGCCACAGTGATCTGCCGACCACCGCCCGACACCAGCCCGCCTGCGGCGAACCCGGCCATCTTCCCCTGCGCAATGGCCGAGAGGAGGCGGACGGACGGATCGACCTGGGAGAGGGGGCGACTCAGCGGGACGATGGCCTCCGCGCCGGACTCACCGATCTTGGCCGTGACCGGACCAAGGACGACGCCACCACGAGCGAAGCCGAGGGCTGAGCGCACCGGGCCAGGCAGACCGCCCAGCAACTTCTCCAGGATTTGTCCGCCCATGCTGGAGACGCTGGCGAGGATGCGGCTGCCGAAGCCGGAGAACAGGCCGACCACCCGGTTGATGAACCCCTCGACCTTGTCGTAGGCCGACAGGAACGGCTTGGCGATGGCGTCGCCCACGCCCCGGACGGCGTCAGCGATCCGACTGCCGAACGAGTTGAACCAGCCGACCACGGTGTTCAGCCAGCCCTGGACGTTCCCGGCCCAGTTGGCGACGGTCGCGGAGATGGCAGCGAATACCGCCGAGGCTGCGGCCTGCAACTGCGACAGCGCAGCCTTCCAGTTGGACAGCCAGCCGATGGCGCTGCCGATCCAGCCGATCACGGCCTGGATTGCCGGAACGAGGACCCTGGTCATGGTGTCGGCAACCATCTTGAGGATCGCTCCCACCGGACCGGACTCCGAGAAAATCCACGCAAAGAGCGGTGCCAGGGCGATCAGGGCCGGGGTCAACGCCTGGACGGCCGGGGTCAGGATCGAGGCGATGATCTGCGCCAACTGAGTGATGATCGGGATGAGCGGGATGATCGCCTGCACTACCGCCATGAGGATCGGGGTCAGCGCGCCACCGAGGGCATCGACCAGGGGGGTGATCGCCAGACCGAGCGCAACTAGCCCCTCACCGAGCACCGGCAGGAGCGGGGCGATGGCGGTGAACGCGCCCTGGAGGACCGAGCCAATCGAGATGGCGAGTTGGGTCAGCACTGGCATCACGGGAGCGAGGGCCTGGCCGAGGGCGGAGAACGCCTGGCCGACGATGTCAACGATGCCCAGTTTCGAGATGGCCTGGAACAGTTGCCCGGCTATGGGCAGTATGTCTGCGAGCCCCTTGGACAGTGAGATGAACCCCTGCTGAGCAGCAGGGTTGTTGAACATCCCACCGAGCGCCTTGCCGAGTTCCTCGACCACCGGCATGAAGGCGTCCATCGCCCGCTTGCTGTTGTCGAAGAACTGGGTGATCGCCTGGTTCCCCTCGGCGCTCTTGGTCCACTCGTCCCACTTCTGGGTGACCGAGGCGAGTTGCTGGAGGAACCCACGGCCCGTTGTCGCGCCGATGGAGAAGGTCGTCTTGAGCGCCCCACCGAGGTTCTGGACGATGTCGAGGACCACGTCGAAGTCGGCCTTGGCCTGGGCCAGGAACGCCTGAATCTCGCCGGACCGGAGACCCGCCGTGATGTCCTGGCCGAGGGCGGTGGCCCAGGCGGAGAACTCGCCAGTTAGGGCCTGTGCCAAGGGGATTGCGGCCTGGGTGAACTCCATGACCCCGCGGATCAGGACGCCGAGCGCGCTGCCGAGGTCAGTGATGATCGGCTGCGCGCCCTCGAAGATCGAGGCCAGGGTGCCCTGGGCGGTGACCTGCTTGAACATCGTCATCCAGGACGACGCCACCGCGTTGATCGAGTTGGAGGTGTCGGCCATCCCCTTCGAGACCGCTGGCAGCCCGACCTTGGCTAGTTCAGTGAACTGGCTGCCCAGATTCCTAAAGACGTTCTCCTGGACGGTCTGCTGAATCTTGGTCAGTTCCGGGAAAATCCCGGTGAGGGACTTGACGAAGGCTTGGGCCGAGGGGGTCAGGCCCTTCATGGCCTCCTCGGCGTTCTTGAGGTCCTCCGTCGTGGGCTTGATGCCCTTGCTCATCTTCTCCCAGAGGACCGTCTGAGTCTTGAGCGCGGCACCCATCCCGTTGAACGCGGTCATGGTGGTGACCCCGGCGATGCCGAGGGACGCAAAGAGCGGGGCCGCAGCCGCAGCCACGGAGGCCGCTGAGGCGAGTGGGCCGACCAGGGACAGGGCTGCGCCACCGAGCGAGCCGAGCGCCTGCACCACGGGGTCGATGGCCGAGAGGAGGGCCGCAAGCGGAATCTTGGCTCGGGTGAAGGGCAGGTTTACGTTGGGGCCAAGGGCGTTCTTGAGGGCGTTGCCGAACCCCTTGGCGAACGAGTTGCCACCCGCGGTCCCGGCGTTACCACCGGCCCGGCTCGCGCCCGGCGTGAACTGGTTGGGCGTGAACGGGCTCTTGATCTTGGCGAAGGCGTTGCGCAGGGTGTTGGTGAGCATGTTGCCCTCGCGGTTCAGCGAGGTCCGCAGGGTGTTACCGATCTTCTGGCCGAGCAGACCTATCGTGGAGGGCTCGCGGTGCGCCCCCTTGTAGAACGCCCTGGCCCACATCCCACCCGAGTTGTCGCCCTCACGGGTGAACGTGGGACCGGCGAACCGGAGCGCCTGGCGGGTGGAGTTGACGGTCTTGCGCAGTTCCCTCTGCTGGGACTTGCTGAACCCCTGACCGAACTTGGTACCGGCGTCGTCACCGGCCTCGCTCGCGGCCTTGCTGACATCTCGCCTGATCTCACCCGCCACGGCGGATGAGTCCGCGTGGACCTTGATGTAGGCCGCGCCGATGAGTTCGCCACCGATAGCCACGGGCGCTCCTCTCAGCCGTTCACGGCAGCCATGAAGTCCATAAACGCCTGGCCCTCGGCAGCCAGTGTCGCAGCAGAGGGTGTGCCGCGTCCCCCCTCCTCGGCTGACGCTTCAAGGTAGGCGTCGAACGCATCGCGGTCCTCGACCCTCTCAACCGCCCAGGTGTAGATCACGTTGAGCAGGCGGTCCCACCTCAGGCCGAACGGACTCTGGCCCCCGCTTTGCCTCGCGTAGTCGCCGTCAATCTCGGCCCATCGCTGGCGGGCAACGAAGGTGAGTCTTGCGGCGACACCATAGGGCGGCCGGACCACTCCTCGACCAGACTGATGATGAGTCTCGTGACGGCCTTGAGTCCGAACTTGTCGTTGCGGTCGAGCAGCCGTCTCTTGATGTAGGTCGCGTCGTCGCCCTCGAACAGGCTCATGAAGAAGTTGATGGTGTCCATGACGGCGACCTCGTCGCTGGGCGCGGAGTCCGCGAACGCGGCCATGAACAGCGCCATCTGCGAGGTCGTGGGTGGGAGGGCGGTGACCTCCTCGTCGTCCAGCATGAACGTGATCGGCTTGCCGACTATCTCGTCCGTATCGTCGGCTTCGGCCGCGGTGATGAATGGTTCCATGAGTCCTCTCTCCGGGCGGTGGCCCCCAGCGTAGGGCGCGGACCGGACATGGCGAGGATGCTGAGGGCATGGTCCCCATGATTCTGATAGTCCTTGGCCTGGTCGTCGTCGTCATCGGTGTGCTCGCGCTGCTGGCGGTCATCCATATCGGCGTTGTGTGGTGGGTGCTCCTGCTGGTCGGCGCGGGCCTCATCCTGCTCGGCTGGTACCTGCGCCGCGGTACGCCCGTGGTCTGAGGGGGTGACATGTTTGTCACCCCCTACAGCGGGACGACGAACCGGCTGAACCTGATCTCCTGAACCATTGCGTCGGTCAGGAACGGCTGACCCACCTGGCCGTTGACGCTCTTGCGCTTCGTCCGAGCGTTCTGGGAGGCAGGCCACTTGTACTTCGGCACCGACATGGCCTTGCCGTGGGCGACGATGTGCCCGGTGCCGTTGTGGACCCACGATGCGTAGTTGGCGCTGGCGGTAACCCGGACCTCGGCCTGTGAGCCCATCTGCGTGACCACGCCCCTGTTGATGTTGCGGGCCAGGTGCCCGGTGCGCTTGGGGGCTGCCCACTTCGCCAACTCCTCGATGCCCTTGCCCTTGTAGCGCAGGTAGCGCGGTCCGTAGGAGTTGGCTCGGGCATCACTGACAGTGACGACGACGGCAGCCATCAGACTGCCTGCGCCGTAGCGGTCCAGACCCCACCCACGCAGCCCCCCTGCGGGCCGTAGGAGGTCCAACCGGCAATGACCGGTACCTGCTCCTCCAGACAGCACACAACCGCCCTCAGCGAGGCTGCCATGTCCGCCATCTGTAGTTCGGCGGAGGACAGGTACTCGGCATCGGTCGGCGGCATCCCGTCCTCGCCGGGCATCGGCGCACAACGAACCACGCCGACCTGGAACACCAGGTCGATGAGGCCGACGCTGCACCGGGTCGCGGCGATCTGGCCGAGGGTCAGCGCGGGCGTCATGCTGACGGCGTTGACCCAGGCAGTCCCGCCGCAGGAGCCGTCTGCGCAGCCGTCACAGAAGTCGAGGGCTATCTCGCCAGGAACGACGCCGCAGAAGCAAGGCTCGGGCAGGCCGGAGGCAGCCAACTCCTGGCACAGGCAGGTAGCCAGTTGTGTCAGGAGCGGCCAGACCTTCGTGTCCTCCCGGAACCGCTCCATCACTCAGTGGCATCTTCCTCAGGGGCGTCCCGGTTCGGGCGCTGCTCGACCTTTTGCGCCTCGTAGGCCGCGACGTAGGCGTCCAGTTCCTCCTGGGTGTCAAAGACCGCAGCGGTGACATCAACGCTCGTTGAGGACGTAGACCCATCGGCGAAGATCGGGCGGGGGTAGAACTGCCCGGCAGCGGTGTAGATGTGGGTGGCATCGGGTGGCGTGCCCGCGATGGTGAACGGCGGGGTCTGGACCGCCGTACCGTCACCCCAGTCGATGGACTGGAAGTGCTCGTCGGGTGGCAGCGGCGGACCCTGGTAGCCGTCGAGCGGTCGGATGCCGTAGGGGCTGCCGACCAGGACGCCTCCTGGGAACGGCGGCGTCGAGTCGAAGTAGTACTGGATGCGGACGGGGTAGCCGAGGTAGGTCTCGTCGTCGTAGCCGATCAGGTCCGCTGTGATGTCGTAGGCCCCGTTGTTCTCGTAGGCGTGCCGGATGAAGCCGCCGTACAGTGGCGGGCGGGGGTAGCGGGTGAACGGCCCGGTCTCCGGCGCGCTGCCGTCGCCCCAGTCGATGGAGGTGATCTCCGCATCGGTCAGGTCGGTGGTGCCGTCCGGGTGCTCGCCCTGGCCGACGCCGACGTACTCGTACAGCCGGAAGTACATCCAGTTGCCGCTCAACGACCCAGCGGACGGGGAGACCTGGATGGAGGCCGACTTCACCGGGGCGGTGACGTTGACCATGATGCCGCTGTTGGTTGAACCGATGACCGAGACCTCGTAGTTGCCTATCTGCGAGACGAACTCGGAGACCAGGAACGACGCGCCCAAGAGGGTCGGGGAGTAGTAGACGGTCCCCGGAACCGGCTCGTCGTTGAAGGTGACGACCGAGGTCTTGCTGAACCCGGTGCCGTCGATTTGCAACGTGACGAAATCGTCCAGGGCAATGGAGGTCGGGGTGACAGAGGTCACGGTGATCGGGCCAGCGACCGGGGGCGGACCGCCACCCTCGACTCCGTTGATGAGCACCGCCAGGTTGCAGTCGTTGAACACCGTCGCCGGGGTCTGCACGTTGACGTACCAGAGGTTCAGCGGCGCACCCCTGCCGCTACCCCCGGAGACATCGTGGTACGGGTCCAAGACTCGGCTCGCGCCCTTGAGGACGGTCAGCCAGCCGGTGACTGCGATCTGGTCCACCGGCAGCCAGCAGTTGAGCGAGACCATCGCGCCCATCACCGTCTCCAGGTGACGGCCGACGCGGATGATCTCCTTGCCCATCCACTGTTCGGCCAGCGCCGGGTGGATGTGGATGACGGCCTGGCCCGTGTACTCGCACCGTGCGACGGTGTCAGCGTCGGCCAGCCCGCCCGCCTCGGTGGCGGTGCGGACCTCGAACTCGGAAATGGGGATGAACCCGCCGATGAGGTTGTCCTGGATGGTGCGGTTGACCCGCGCGTCATTGCCCTTCATCGCACTGGCCTGCATCTCGGCCAGGTCCATCGGGCCGTAACACTGGAGGCCGGTGAACACGGTGCCCGGCACGCCCTGGACCCAGGTCAGGTCACCCAGGCCCCGGTTCATGTTGATCGGCGCACACGGGTAGTTGCCGCCGATCATGACGCCGGACCCGCAGACGGTCTCGTAGGACCCGCCGTGCGCCAGGTGTGGGTCGTTGGACGAGATGACCGTGGCGATGTCGGTCAGGGTGTCCGAGCCTGGCGGAATCGTCGGGGTGGGGATGATGGTGCCGGTCGGCTGAACGCTCATGACGATTCCTTCTTCTCGGAGACGCGCGTACAACCCGCAGAGGCGCTACGGCGAGGGTGACATCTTTGTCACCCCCACCGCTACGTCTCGTCTGGAGGGGGTTTGCTCTGAACCGGAGGGGGCTGGTCCCTGAGCGCGTCCGCGTCCTCCTGAGTGGCGGTGACGGTGATGCCCAGACTGGTGATTGAGGTGTCGATGAACCCGATCTGGATGTTGTAGGTCCCCGCCACCGTGTAGACGTGCGTGGCGTATCCGCTGCCGTCCACTGTGAACGGCGGGTGCTGGATCGGTGACCCGTCCGCCCAGTCAATGGCCGCGAAGTGCTCGTCCGGGGGCAGCGGGTTGCCCTGCCAGTTGTCCAGCGGTCGCATCGCCATCGTCCCGCCGACGACGATGATCGCATTACTCGGGAGCCAGCCGACGTAGTAGTAGTAGGTCGCATGGACCGAGCCGGTGACGGGGGTCGCTCCAGGGTCGGTGAAGTCCACCCGCCAGTCCTTCGGCCCGAAGGACGTGTAGGTGTGGGTGACGCGGCCCAGCACGTCCCGGACGAACGGCGGCGTCTGGACGACACCGTTCTCCCAGGTGATCGAGGCGATCTCCGCATCGGTGGCCTGACCGGGGGTGGGGGTGACCTGCCTGACCAACAGCCCGGCCGCATCCTCGAAGTCCACGACCGGGTACTCGTTCATCTCGGTAACCGAGTAGGTCGGCGGGGGGTCGAGGACCAGCGCCAGAGTGCCGGACTCCTTGCCGTCGAGGAAGAAGGCGTCGGTGTCGAAGTTGCCAGCCGTCGTGTAGGTGTGGCGGGCGAAGCCGTTGCTGTCGATGGTGAACGGCGGGGTCTCGACCGTGCCGTCACCCCAGTCGAGGCTGGTGAAGTGGTCGTCCGGTGACAGCGGAGGCCCATCGGGGCCATTCAACGGGCGCATCCCGAATGTCCCGCCCGCAAAGATCGTCTGGCTGTCCGGGTCCCAGTCGAGGCGGTAGTCGATACCCCCTGGCTCGACAGTGACGGTGTAGCCCATGCGGTAGCCGTCGAGGAAGGTGATGTCGGCGCGGGGCGAGCCTGCCGTTTCGTAAATGTGGGTCGCGTACCCGCTGGCGTTCAAGACGAACGGGTTGTGGTCGATGGTGCCGTCGCCCCATTCGATGCTGTCGAAGTGTTCGTTGGTCGGCAGCATCTCGGCGGCATAGGCATCCCAGGGGGCGATGCCGAACGGCTCGCCAACCTCCACCACACCACCGGGAGGGGAGGCGTCAACGTAGTAGGAGTACCTCACGGTGAAGGTCCCCGTCGCAGGCTGCACCTGCGGGTCAGTGAAGGTGACCGTCCAGACCTTTATCCCGTCCGACTGGTACTGGTGGGTGATGAGTGTCAGTCCCGGACCCGGCCGGGTGTACGGGGCAGTCTGTATCGTCGCGTCACCCCAGTTGATGCTGGCAATCTCGGCATCGGTCGCGTGGTGGGAATCCGGGCTCGTCTGCTGTACCTGGAGCCCAGCCAGGCCCCCGACGAACGGCTTGTCCGAGTAGGCCGTCACCTGGTAGGTCGGCGGATCGGGCAGCGGCGGGGGTCCGGGAGGGACGGTGATGGTGCGCACCAGGACTGGCTCGTCCGGCGACCACACCTGGGGCTGGACGCGCAGGTGGTTCGGGTTGTACTGGGCGATCCAGGCGTCCACCTCGCGGATGCCGGTAGCCCCGTTCGGGAATGAGCCAGCGGCAATCTCGTAGGAGACGCCCTGCCGGGCGACGCTGGTCACCCCGGACGGCAGGCGACACTTGCCACCCGAGCACGCCTTGGCGAACTCGCAGGCCAGCACGCCGCCTGCGTACTGCCCCAACGAGTCCACCGGGATCGCGTTGAGGTAGGTCACCGAGAACGTGCCGACCTCGGTATCGGCCAGCGAGAGGTCCTGGCAGTCCGGCCAGCACTCGCCGTTGAGGCGGATCAGCCACCGGCCGTCGTCCACCCGGTAGGTCCAGGGGTCAACGATCACGCCGTCGATCTTCACTTCCTGGACCGCGCCGATGGGGCGCGGGAGTTCGAGTTGGCAGAGCGCGCCGCAGCCGCAGGTGTCGCCCCCGCAGGTGCAGTTGAACCAGGTCCCGGACCAGTTGACCGGGGCGAACGCAGACCCGCCGTAGAAGGGCTGGTAGCCCGCGCAGACCTGACGGCACGGACGGACGGTGACGGGGCAGCCGCCGACCCGGTTGGCCGTCAGCATCCGCAGGGTCATCCCGGCCAGCGCGGCTGCGCGGTCCTGAACGTCCTGCGGGTAGGTACTGAACTCGGCACAGCAGGAGTCATCCAGCGGCCAGCAGTAGTCGTCCATGCGCACCCTTCCGCTCACCACTGAGGGCGAGGTCGAAACCTCGCCCTCAGTGTGATGCCTTACGGCTCGTCCCTACTAGGCGCTCGCGTCCGCGGGCTCCCTCTTGCCCTTGCCCGTGGCCGTGGCCTCGGGGTCCGCAGCCAGGGCCGCAGAGTCGGCAGCCCAGGCGGTGCCGTTCCAGTGGGCCTTGGTGTTGTTGCCGAGGACGACATGCTCGCCCGAGCCCCAGGCGGTGTTCGGGCTCGCGGTCACTCCGGTCATTCCGGCCAGGTTGGACGGAGCGTAGGAGTCAACGGGAGTCCAGGTGCCGGGGTTGCCTGCGGTCGCACCGGTCGCGGGAACGCCCGTGGAGGTGCAGTCACAGGAGGCCGCTGGCGGGGCCACGTCGGTCAGTTGGACGTGCAGGTGGTCGCCGCTCTGGATGGGCTCCAGGAGCGGACCTGCGGTGCCACCGGACCCGCCGACGACGTTGTACGGCCCGACGCCCCAGCCGGAGCCCGTCTTGGTCGCCGCACCGTTGATAGTGAACGAGACCGCCGCGTTCTCAATGGTGAAGTCACCCAACGTCCCGCCCTGCATGAACGGCACGAGGATGTATCCGAAGGAGCCCTGCGCGTTCACGTTCTCAGGGTCGCAGGCGACCTGGGGAACGCTGCTCCAGAGTTCGAGAGCGAACCCGTAGTCACAGGCGGACCGGTCCGAGTTGACCCGGAAGCCGACCGCGTTGCCCTGCCAGTCGTAGACCGCAGCCTGACCGGTGAGCATCGCGTACAACTCAGGGTTGACCTCGCAGAACGTGATGACCGCGGTATAGCCGGTCAGTGTCGGGCAGGCTGCGTCACGAACGCAGACCTTGCCCGAGGCGTTGGTGACGCTGATCTCCTCGCCCTCATCGGTGTTCGCCGTGAAGGCTACGGACACGAATCCGTCAGTGGTGACGGAGCCGCACGCGCCCGCCTTGGGACGCCCGCAGCCGTCGAGGGCCGTAGCCCGCATCACCCGCCCACGGACCAGTGGGAAACAGTTGTTCGACACGGGCCTACTCCTCGTCCTTGTTGGCCGACTTCACCTTGGCGATGACCTCGGCCGGAGCGTTGAAGCCACCCCGGTCGTAGTTCACGGTCACCACTCGCTGATCCAGACCTGCTTCCTCGGCGGCTGCCAGGAGCAGTACGGCGTTGTCCTCGTTGATCCCGGCGTGGAAGGTCTCACCCTTCTCGTCGGTGTCGGGGGTGACAGACTTGTCACCCTCCTTGACCTCGGCGGTTTCGGCGTCCACGACCTCGTCATCGGTCTCGGGCAGGTTGCCCTCGTCCTTGTGTTTCGCCATCGTCAACCTCCTCGAAGGTGAAGGGGGCGGACCGTCCCGCGATGGCGCAGACGGCCCGCCCACGACGGCTACGGGGTGACGGCTCCGGTGAGGCACTCGGTGTTCGTGTTGGCACCCGTGACGCCAGCGGAGCACAGGTCGATGGTCGTCTTGTACGCCTTGTAGCACTTCTGGAGGAGGAGGACGCCCTGCTCGTAGAACAGCGCGGTGTAGAGGTTCTGCTTGAGCGAGGCGGCGTCGTAGACGGCGTCCAGGCTGATGACCGGGGAGACGCCCTTGACGAACGTGCCAGCCGGGTAGACGAGGGCCTCGACGGTGGCCGGGTAGCCGGTCGCGTCGTCCTCAAGGGTCTGCCAGGACTGGACGAACTGGAGGCTGACGTTGCGGGCCGAGAAGTACGCCGCGATGTTCGCGTCGGTGACGGCGAGCAGGTCAACACCAGAGCGGATCGACAGGTCGGAGCGGATCGCGCCCTTGGCCCAGTAGGGCAGGACGACCTCGACCGTGGCGTTGTTGGCGATGCGGAAGTTGCTCCGCGCCACGATGGCGATGAACTCGACGTGGTCGAGGATGTCGCTGGCCGAGGAGCCGCGCGAGGCCAGGTCGATGGGCGTGGCAGCGGCGATGGCCTGGGCCAGCAACTTCGCGGTGATCGCGTGCTGGTGGGCAATCATCGCCTCGCGGATGAACGCCGCGACGAGTTCCGGGTAGCCCGCCTCGGTGAGGATCGGGGAGGTGAGGCAGATGCCACACGCCTCCAGCCGGACCTCGGTGAACGGAGGACACGGGACCTCGTAGCAGGTCTTGGGCGTACCGGCGATGGCCTGCGCCTCGGTCTGGCAGAACGTCGCACCGTAGAGGCCCGAGAAGTCGGGGCCGGAGGTGTAGCGCACGCCGCCACGGCTGACGCTGATCTCCGGGAGGTCCCAGAGGCCGTCAGTCGAGCCGCCGCCGCAGAGGTCGTAGATCGTCTCGGACGGTGCGCACCAGCCACCGGACGCGGTGAGCGAGTTGCCGGGCAGACGACCCTCGCGGCTGGCGTAGTCCACGATGTCGGAGTCGCGGCTGCCGGAGGCGACCAGTTCGGCCGGGAAGGACAGGTTGAACTGGCCGACCGGGTACCGCTGGAGTGACGCACCGGGAACGCCCCACGCGGTGGGGAAGGCACGGGCCTTGTTCAGGAAGCCGTCCGTGAGGTTGTCCCAGTCACCGAGGACCTGACCGGTCGAGTAGCCGGGAACGTCCGCGGAGGCGGTGATGACGATGCCCTGGAGCGGCGGGGTCTGGGGGACGACCGGGCGGGCTACGCGACGCGAGAGCGTGGCGACCGTGGTGCTCGCGCTGACCGAGGCGGGCTCGGACTTCGTGGGCGGCTCGGCAGCGGGCTCGGGTGCGGGGTCCGGCTCCGGGGCCGGGTCGGGGGTGGGTGCGGGCTCGGGGTCGGCGGGGGTCCGGGGCTGCACGGAGGCGGCCTCACGGACAGCGGCCATACGGGACACGCGGGTAGTGGCAGCGGTCTCGCGGCCCTCCTGCTCATCACGCAGGATGCGCAGCGAGGCGACGATCCGCTCAGCGGCGGTCACGTCATCATCGGTGGGCGCGTCCAGGTCAAGCAGGGCATTGAGGGCAGCCTCGCCCTCAGCGATCTTGGCGGCGAGCGCCTCGGCGTCATAGGCGCTGAGGTCCTCGACAACGGAGAAGTCCATGTCGTATCTCCTGACAGGGCAAGCGAACTAGGGAGGTTGAACTGACACTCCGCGCTTGGCGCTGGGAGAACTCGCTACGGCTGGGCCGAGGGCGACATCTGTTCGGAGAGTAGAGCAGGGCCGCTGCGAATAGCAACGGCCCTGCTGGGGTGACATGTTTGTCACCCACCAACTACTTCGCCTTGATGGTCCCTCCACCGGCCCGAATCTGGGCGGCACGCGCCTCGATCTCGGTGCGGAAAGTCCGCTGCTCACCGCGCGGGTTCACAAAGATGAACTCCTTGGGTGTTCCATCCGCGTTCTTGTTGCCCTGGCAGCCGCAAGCCATCAGACCAGTTCCTTCCGTAGCCGAGCCATCTTGGATTTCGGGTCGAGCCCGGCTGCTGTGCGCAGCACGTTCATCTTGCGCCTCGCGTTCCGCGCCTCGATCTCGTCCACCGCAGCCATGACCGCTGCGCTGATGTCGATACCGGAGACGACGTGCGGAGCCCGGTCCACGATCCCTGCCGCGACCAGGCTGATCTGCTCGCCACCGGAAGCGGCCAGTTGGGTGCGCGGGACCAGGAAGCCGGGGACGTTGACGCAGAGGGCGGCGACCATCTCCAACCCTCCGGCAACCTCTCGCCAGTCACCGGAGAGTGGGGCTGCGGCAAGGGCATGTCGGTCCTCATCCGAGAGGTGATCCCGGACCCGTCCGCTGATCCAGATGCCGTGCACGTCCTCACCCGCGACAACATCAGCAGCGACCGTCCCAGTGTTGTCGTAGTGCGCCGCCGTCGCGGCAGCCGACAAGCGGGGACCAGCATGTCCTGTGCCGAGGGTGACGTGGCCTACCGCGATGTCTCCCTCGTCTGTGTGGACTGCGCCGGTACGGAAGTGGGCGTAGTTGCTGCCGCTGAACGGCGGGGTGACGCAGGTGCCCTTGATGCCGATGTGGCAGGTGCCCCACGCCGCCAGGTGCCCGAAGATGCGCCCGTCATCGGTGATGGTCACCGGGGTCGGCGCGGTCAGGTTCGGGTTGTCGAAGTACCGAGCCGAGATGGTCGGGCGAGCGGAGGCGACGAGGGTGATCGAGGGAGCCAGGGCCTCGGTCACGCCAGAGTGGCGACCTCGCCGCGCCCCGCCACCCTCGCTCGGGGCTCGTCCGGGCCAGAAGCCGGTGGCGTCGTAGTGGCGGTTGGCGCAGTAGCCGTTGAGGTACTGGGCCTTGACGTACTTCGCCAGTTGACTGCGGCAACGGTTGAAGTCGCCGGGGGTGCCCCAGCGAATCTTGGCCGCGCCCTTGCCCCTGGTCCAGTACCGGCGCAGCCGCTCGGTGTCCACCGGGTGGGTGAGCCAGCCGGGACCGTCCTCGGTCTTGACCGCGAACTCGTCCATGTCGTCATCGGTCGCGGCGATGTTCTCGGGCGGGTCCTCACCGAGTTCGTCGTAGGCCCCGCGCAGCGCCGCCTTGGCTTGGCTGATCTTCTCGGGCGGAGCGTCGGTACTGCCGAGCCGTCCGGCAGCGGCGTGCACACCGGCCCGGCTCAACTTCCCGTCCGGGGTGAGGATCGGCAACTTGTTATTGGACTTGTTCAACTTCTCGGGGCCGTCGTCCACCAGATGCACGATGGTCGCCTTGAAATACTGCTCGTCGGTGTAGTTGCTGGCCGACCCGTCCCAGGTGCCCTCGTCTATCGCCATCTCGCAGTTGCACGAGGCGGTCAGGGACTTGTCCTCCTCGCCCTCGGCGGGCCACTCGCCCAGGCCGACGAACGCCTCAGCGAACGCAGGGATCGCGCAGAGGGTCGCGCCGCAGACCCGGCCGTCCGGGAATACGGTGACCGCGTCCTGCGGGTCGTCGCCCTCGCTCCAGTCCCCGCCCGAGCGGTTCTGGAGTTCCATGCTGGCGTCGTCCACGTCCACGCTGACGCCCCGGATGCCCCCGTCCGCGATGAGGCCGATGGCTTCGTCCGCCTCGTCATGGCCGACGAGGAACACGCCCGACGCCTTGATGAGGTTGCCCTCGCGCCACACCTCGTCAATGCGGCCGACGACCACGCCGCCGTCATGGCCGGGCGCGGTCACCTTCTGCCACGAGAGGGGGAGCGGCAGGTCCCGCCAGCGGAGCGCGTCCTTGCCGAACTTCCGGCCGTCGCCGCTCATCA
>Ga0207648_10000561_pt1 | contig 41590 bp, 37 predicted proteins | sample KBSMisM32_FD_184310 | JGI IMG/M metagenome (GOLD analysis project Ga0207648, IMG submission 184310) | Miscanthus rhizosphere microbial communities from Kellogg Biological Station, Michigan, USA - KBS Miscanthus M3-2 (SPAdes) (version 2) | ecosystem: Host-associated > Plants > Roots >... | reverse complement strand
CAGCGGTACGCCTGGTCCCGCCCCAGCATGGCCTCGGCGTCGGCCCGGTGGCGGTCGCCGTATCCGCCCTGGAAGAACGGGCCCTCGTCGTAGGTGATCCCCAGCCAGGAGAGCCCCTCGAGGATCACCTGGGTGTGAGCGTCGGTGCTCCGCTCCTTGTCGGTATCCTCGATCCGCAGGATGAAGGTGCCGCCCGTGTTCTTGGCGAAGAGCCAGTTGAAGAGCGCCGTGCGAGCGCCGCCGACGTGGAGGTAGCCGGTGGGAGAAGGGGCGAAGCGGACTCGGGGTGGCATGGGTTTCAGGTGTCAGGGATCAGGGGTCAGGGGTCGACAGGACAAACTAAGGGGAGGAGTTGTACTGCTGTCATTCCGAGGAGCGAAGCGACGAGGAATCCCGATGCCGATCAGTCCCCGAATGGCTGGTATCGGGATTCCTCGCTTCGCTCGGAATGACAACACACCTGACAGCTGATCTCTGACCCCTGACACCTGCAGTACGGAGTGGGAGGGATTCGAACCCTCGATAGGGCTTTTCAACCCTATAACGGTTTAGCAAACCGCCGCCTTCAGCCGCTCGGCCACCACTCCAGAGGGCAGGATTCTAGCCCCATCACAGTGCCCCGACAAGGCATTGCACCCCGCGAAACGCCCGGTGCTCTCCTCTGCTGCGGGGATCCCTCGACACTCCCAAGGTGCGACGCCGCTTGACGTTGTACAAAGTGCCCTGAGGGCATACCCATTGCTGGTTTTGGGGCATTCTCCTCATCAGGGAGGCAGCCCGTGCGTCACATCCCCTTGATGGTCCTGTGCGCGGTTCTCGCGGCATGCGCTTCCAGCACTGAGCCGGGGCATCGTACCATCGGCGGAGGTGGTGGCGGTGGCGGAGGTGGCGTTCCTGGTGTACCCGACCTCGGGGTGAACGCGAACCTCAACGGCAAGCGCCCGCTTCCGGACGACAATCCGTGGAATACCCCGGTGAACACGCTGCCGGTGGATCCCAATTCCGCCAAGATCGTCGCCAGCATCGGGCTCACCGACAGCCTGCATCCCGACTTCGGCACCGAGCCGACCTACGGCATTCCCTACGTCGTCGTGAGCGGGACGACTCCCAAGAGCGCCGTCACCTTCGACTACTCTGACGAGAGTGATCCGGGGCCCTACCCGATCCCGGCCAATCCGCCCATCGAAGGTGGCGCGGGGAGTACCGGCGACCGGCACATCCTGATCATCGATCGCGACAACTGGAAACTGTACGAGCTCTATGCCGCCTATCCTGGACACACTGGCTGGACTGCCGGCTCCGGCGCCATCTTCGACCTCAATTCCAATGCGCTTCGCCCCGCCGGCTGGACCTCGGCCGACGCCGCGGGTCTCCCGGTTTTCCCGGGACTGGTGCGCTACGAGGAGGTGGAAGATGGGGTGATCCGGCACGCGATACGATTCACCGTCCGACGCTCGCGCCACGCTTATCTCGCCCCGGCAACCCATTTTGCCAGCTCGAGCACCAACGACTCGCTACCGCCAATGGGCATGCGCGTGCGACTCAAGGCGAGCTTCGACCTGTCGGGTTACCCGCCCCAGGCTCAGGTGATCCTGCAGGCGATGAAGACCTACGGGATGATGGTGGCCGATAACGGGTCCGACTGGTTCTTCCAGGGCGCGTCCGATCCCCGCTGGGATGACGATGACCTCAACACCCTCAAGGGTGTCACCGGCAGCAACTTCGAAGTCGTGAAGATGGGGCCGCTCACCACCAACTAGTCGCTAGGCACAACGGGCGAAATCGATCCGCGCGGCTCCGGCGCTATCAGCCCCAATTGGATTGTTACGGGAGCAGGCGTCATATTTCCTTGCCTGCCGTCATAGAGGCGTGAAATGTCTCGCGACTCAGTGCTGATCGGCCTCATCACAATTGTCGGCTTTGCGGGGGCGGCCGCGGCGACCTTAACTCGCTATGGCGCTCCGATCGAAGGCGCCGCAACCGATCCTGAGCTCTACAAGCTGATTGCGGAGGAATCGCCTGGGCGCAAGGGCCCGCCTATCGCCCTGCCCGCCCCAGTAAGCGCGCTTGGGATCGCCTCTTTACGTGACACCGCTCGGTCACGCGACAGCCAACCGGGAGACACCTCAAGCAGAGTAGATCCCGTCAGCGCTTGGCGGGCTGTTGCGGTGGAAAAGGATTCAATCGCGGTTCGTCAGTGGCTTGGGCGTTGGGTACTGGCCACAGGCGAAACCCGTGGTGACACGGCCCAGATGACGCTCTGGCGCTTAACTCTTCACTCCGGCTGCCCACTGCTTAGCAGGCTGGTCGTTACGACCATCGGCGTCGCGAGCTATGAATATCGCCGAGTGAAGGTCACTTCTACCTGCCCAGAGGCAAGCTCAGCCGGGGGTGCGTCCGATCCCCGCACCAACTAACCCACCAGCTCCGGAGCCAGCGTCGCGACTCGACTCAGGGCCGCGGCCAGGTCCTCGAGCAGATCGTCGCAGGTCTCGATCCCCACCGAGAGACGAAGCAGCCCCTCGGTAATTCCGGCAGTCGCCTGCTGCTCCGGCGTCATCGAGGCGTGAGTCATCGTCGCCGGATGAGCAACGAGTGACTCCACACCGCCGAGTGATTCGGCGAGCGTGAAGCACCTCAGGCCGTCGACGAACGCAGCGACCGCAGACTCTCCACCCTCCAGCTCGAAGCTCACCATCGCCCCGAAGCCCGCCTGCTGACGGGCGGCCAGCTCGTGTCCGGGATGATCGGCCAGCCCGGGATAGTGCACGCGAGCAACCGCCGGATGCGCGGCCAGCAGCTCCGCGACGGCTGCGGCGTTCTCCAGGTGGGTGCGAATCCTGGGATGCAGGGTCCGCAGGCCGCGCAGGGTGAGATAGCTGTCGAACGGCGCACCGGTCACTCCGATCACATTGGCCCACCAGGCCAGCTGTTCCGCGAGCGCTTGTTCTCGTGCCACGACGGCGCCGCCCACCACGTCGCTGTGGCCATTCAGGTACTTGGTCGTCGAGTGGACGACGATATCTGCGCCGAGGGTGAGTGGCCGCTGCAGTGCCGGCGAGAGGAAGGTGTTGTCCACCACAAGCAGCGCATTCGCGCGGGTGGCCAGCGTCTTCGCCAGCCGCAAATCGGTGATGCGGAGCAGGGGATTGCTCGGCGTCTCGACCCAGAGCATCCGAGTCGGGCTGCTCAGCGCCTCGGTCAGCGCCTCCGGCTGGCTCTCGTCGATGTACTCCACCTGGAAGTGGCCCCGCTCCGCGAGGGAGTCGAACAGCCTGCGAGTGCCGCCATAACAGTCGTGCGGCGCCACCAGCCGGTCTTCCGGCCGGAGCAATTGGACGACAAGCAGGACCGCCGAGAGTCCGGTCGACGTCACCACCGCTCCAGCCCCTTCCTCGAGCTCGGCCAGAGCCAGGGCGAGGAGGTCCCGGGTCGGGTTCGCGGTGCGGGTGTAGTCATAGGTTCGCTTGTCCTTGAACCCGGCGAAGGCATAGGTGGAGGAGAGGTAGATCGGCGGGATCACCGCACCGTGCTGGCCGTCTGTGGCGATGCCGGTGCGCACTGCGCGCGTCTCGGCGCCGGATCCGGGGGCGACCCGGGGGATGCAGGGGACTGCGGGTGTCTCGGTCATGGCAGGACTCCAGGGCCCCAAAACAAAAGACCCGGCGGAAAAAGGGCCGCCAGGCGCTCGCGTTTTAGCATTTGTTTAACGTGGCTGCAATAGGCGGCAAATGACCACGACTTCAGTTGTGAGCCCTAGTCTAGGGTTGGGGCTCCGGTTCGTCAAGTGACGAGGTAGAAGGACTGGCCAGTCGCGCGGCAATGCTTTCCATCTGGCGGCCGCGCAATCGGGCCCAGCTCGTCAGTCGGAACGCGCCCGTGGCAAAAACACCGATTCCGGCGATGGCCAGTAACGCGATCCCTGATATCGCGGCATGAAGATGGCCGCCGAGGGCGCTGGAAACAGCGACGGCTCCCGCAACTCCAACAATGGCAAGCCCACTGCCCATCGCGGTGCGGGCGTCTCCCTTCACGGTTCCGAGCCGGAGGCGGTGTCCGTTCGCAGTCGGTTCCAGGAGAGCCTGGAGGTGTCCATTGCTCCATTGCCGGAGGGACCCGTAGGACTTGACCGTGCCTCTGGCTCGGAAGGTCTCGCGTAGCTGAACCACCAGCTGGTCCCATTCCGCGTCGGTAAGCCACCGATCGAGCGTTACCGTTCGTTCAACTCCGATCGGGAGCCCGAGAAAGGACCGGGTAACGGCTTGGCGCCGCAGCTCGAGCGATTGAGCCGCCTGGGCCACCGCCTCCGGGGAGATGCCCACCTCGCGGCCGATGTCCTGGAGATCGGCGAGCGTGAGGCCTTCATTGCGGGGAGCGTGAAGCGGAGCTGCTTGCGGGTTCTCGGCGGCGGTCAAGAAAATCGCCGCCGTCTCCTCGTCATCGTATCGGCGCTCGCTCATAGTGGAAGTAAGATCGTCGCTGGAGCGGTTCCGGCCAATCCCCTGCGCCGGGCGTCACGCCTTTTCTTCGTCCCTGATGGCGATCGGGGTTGCCGTTCTCTTGGTTCCAGTGTAATTCCCATCCTGAGGCCGAGTGCTTGTCGTAGCATCCCCTGGTGCTGCTCCTGCAATTCGCTCGTCATCTTCGTCGGTCCCGCGCACCCATTCCTGCTCGCGCCGGCGCAACAGTACGTTGAGCCATTCCTCGCCATGTTCAAGAAATCCCGCCGAGGCGGAAGGTCGGCAGCCTCGGGGATCGACAACTATGATCGTCGTTGCCCGGACCAATAGGGGAGACTCAATGAAGCAGACGCTCGCACTCGCTCTCGCGGCAATGGCCATATCAGCTGCATCGTGTTCACCGGACCAGAAGGGCGGCGGCTCGACAGCGAGCCCCGGTGTTACGGACGGGCCCGATCGCACGGTGCTGCCGATCCATGAGCCGAAGGTCACGCCGATCACCGAACCCGACGCGCGCAACGCGAAGGCGCCACCGCGCTTCGAGGTGAAAGCGCCGTCGGGCGCGCCCAACGTGGTGATCGTCCTGATCGACGACATCGGCTTCGGGCACTCGAGCGCCTTCGGCGGGCCGATCCACATGCCCACGCTGGAGAAGCTGGCGGCGAACGGATTGAAGTACAATCGCTTCCACACCACGGCACTGTGCAGCCCCACGCGCGTTGCGCTGCTCACCGGACGCAACCACCACGTGAACAATGCCGGGGCGATCATGGAATTGGCCACGGCCTTCCCCGGCAACACCGGCATTCGCCCCGGGAGCGTGACGCCGCTGGCCGAGATCCTCCGCCTGAACGGTTACAGCACCGCGGCCTTCGGCAAGTACCACGAGACCCCGCCGTGGGAAGTCTCCGTGTCGGGTCCTTACGATCGTTGGCCCACCCACTCGGGCTTCGACAAGTTCTACGGCTTCATTGGCGGCGAGACCAACCAGTGGGCGCCGGGCCTCTTCGACGGTACGGTGCGCATCGAGACGCCGCAGACGCCGGGCTATCACTTCACTACGGACATGACTAATCAGGCGATCAACTGGGTCAGCGCGCAGCAGGCCCTCACGCCCGATAAACCCTTCTACATGTATTTCGCGACCGGCGCCACGCACGCGCCGCACCACGTGCCCAAGGAGTGGATCGCCAAGTACAAGGGACAGTTCGCGGGCGGCTGGGACAAGCTGCGCGAGGAGACGTTTGCCCGCCAGAAGAAATTGGGGGTGATCCCTGCTGACACCAAGCTGACGCCGCGACCCAAGGAGATCCCCGCCTGGGATGACATGAGTGCTGACCAGAAGCGGCTCTTCGAACGGCAGATGGAGACCTTCGCCGGGTTCGCCGAGCAAACCGATTATGAAGTGGGACGACTGGTGGACCAACTGGAATCGATCGGCGAGCTGGACAACACCATCTTTTTCTACATCGTGGGCGACAACGGCGCCAGCGCGGAGGGCGGACCGGAAGGCTCCTACAACGAGATGATGGCGCTCAACGGAATCATCGGCAAAGCAGACCAGATGATGGGCCACATCGATGATTGGGGCGGCCCCACAACCTTCCCGCACTTCGCCATCGGCTGGGCCTGGGCGGGCGACACCCCGTTCCAATGGACCAAGCAGGTGGCCAGCCACTTCGGCGGCACGCGCAACGGCATGGTCCTCCACTGGCCGAAGGGCATCAAGGCCAAGGGCGAAGTCCGCTCCCAGTTCAGCCACGTGATCGACGTCGCGCCGACCGTGCTCGAGGCGGCCAGGATACCCGAACCCAAGACGGTCAATGGCGTCGAACAGCGGCCGATGGATGGCGTATCAATGGTCTACTCGTTTGACGACGCCAAGGCCAAGGACCGCCATACCACGCAATATTTCGAGATGTTCGGCAACCGCGGCATTTATAAGGATGGATGGGTCGCGTGCACCCGACATTCGATCCCCTGGATATCGGCTCCATTGCCACCGCTGAATGCGGATGTGTGGGAACTGTATAACGTGGACAAGGATTTCAGCGAGGCGGATAACCTGGCCGCGCAGCAGCCCGAGAAATTGAAGGAGTTGCAGGCGGCCTTCATTCAGGAGGCGATCAAGAACAACGTGCTGCCGATCGACGATCGCCGCGTCGAGCGCTTCAACCCGGCCATCGCCGGCAGGCCCGACCTCATGAACGGGCGCACGTCACTAACAGTGTACGATGGCATGACCGGCATGACGGAGAACGCCTTCATTAACGTGAAGGGCGTACATCACACTATCACTGCCGAGATCGAGGTGAAGGATGCCAAGACTAGCGGCGTGATCATTGCCCAGGCCGGCTACTTCGGCGGCTGGACCCTGTACATGAAGCAGGGCAAGGTGCACCACGAGTACAACTTTTTCGCCCTCGAGCGGACCAACATCGCCGCGCCGAGCGCCCTCGGCCCGGGCAAGCACACTATCGTGTACGAGTTCATCCCCGACGAAGCCAAGCCGGGAACCGGCGGCAAATCCATCGTCACCATCGACGGGAAGAAGGCCGTCGAAGGCCACATTCCCAAGACCCAGCCGTTCATGTTCTCAGCTGATGAGGGCGCGGATGTGGGGGAGGACGCCGAGACCAACGTCTCGCCCGACTACAAGCAGGGCGACAACAAGTTCACCGGGAGGATCGTCAAGGTGACGATCAACACGGAAGCTTCAAAGTTAAGTGATGCAGATGAAAAGAAATTGGAAGAAGCGGGAGAAGTGGCAGCCGTCACCGAGGAGTGACGCAGCGGAATCCGAGATGGTTTGCGCCGGTGGTGACCTCCCCCTTGCCGCGAGTGCCGACCATGTAGCGGGAACAGTACTGATCCGTGCAGAGGAATGATCCACCGCGATGGACCCGCATCGGCTCGCCGGGGTGGCTCGGATCGAACGAGTCGGCTGGGCCCTGCGGGTTCCGGGCGACGGACCCCGTCGCGGCAAGCTCGGCATAGTAGTCCGGGCGATACCAGTCGCTCACCCACTCCCAGACGTTCCCGGCCATGTCGTAGAGCCCGTATCCGTTCGGGGGAAACTGCGCCACGGGTGCGACGCCGGGAAAATGGTCCGCACCGGTGTCGTGATCGGGGAAATGGCCCTGATAAGTGTTGGCCGGCCACGGGCCGCCCTCCGCAAACTCATCACCCCAGGGATAGACCTTTCCCGTAAGGCCCCCACGCGCAGCAAACTCCCATTCAGCCTCGGTAGGGAGGCGCTTTCCGGCCCATTTCGAATAGGCCAATGCGTCCTCATACGCGACCTGTACTACCGGAAACCGCTCCTTCCCGGTGATTGAGCTCTTAGGACCGAGCGGGTGGCGCCAACTCGCCCCCTTGGCGTATGCCCACCACTGAAAATTGTCGTCCAGCGGGACCGGGTGACTCGGAGGTGAGAAGACCGCCGAACCGGCCACCAGATTCTCCGGCGCCACCGTGGGGAGGTCCTCGGCCCGTGGGGTCCGCTCGGCCAGAGTGACGTAACCCGTCGCTTTCACGAAGGCCGCGAATTGTTCGTTGGTCACTTCGGTGGAATCCATCCAGAAGCCGTCCACGTAGACCCGATGCACCGGGCGGGAATCTTCCGTGGCCTGCATTCCGATCGTGTCGCCCATGTGCGGCGGTGCCTGCGCCCCCATGGAAAATTCGCCGCCAGGAATCCACACCATGCCGTCCGGCGCAGGGCGGGCTGGCCGGTTCTTGTTTTCAACCGTGAGGAGAAATTGCTGTGTCGTGATCGGCTGCTCGCCTGCCGGCTTCGAGCGCAGTGCGGTGGCGGCGACGATCACCACACCGGCGGTGGCTGCTCCGGCGAACAATACCCACCACTTCCTGAAGCGGCTCGGTGGTGAGGCGATCTCGACCGGCGGGGGACGTCGCTTGGTCATTTCGTGGCTACGAACTCTCACGAAACGCCCGCAGGCGCTGGTTGAAGCCGGCTGCATCATCCCAGGCGGCCGCGTGCCCGGCGTTCGGCATCAGGTGAACCTGGGCGTGTTTCATGCCGGCCTTATGCTGGTCAACGATGGCCGGTTTGACCACCGCGTCCTTGGCCCCATGAGTGATCAATACCGGTTTCCGGAGTTTCGGCATCAGGTCGTCGTTGTTTAAGGATCGGGAGAACATGGCCTGACGGACGTAGGGTGGGACCGACAGGTTGAAGCCCATCATGAGGTAGAAGTCCGGAGCCGAGGGTTCCTCCACCAGGCACAGCCTCACCAACGATCTCAGGGCTCGGAAGCTCTCTTCGACATCGCTCGCAAACATTCCCGGCACGAGGCTCACAAAGTCGGGTGTGAGGACAGACATGGCGTCGTCGGTGCCGAGCTTGGTGATCCCACCCACAAATTGGATCCCGGCGATTCTCTCTTCACCGTAGTGCCGCAGGTAGTCGAGGATGACGAGTGGCCCGTAGGACCAGCCGCAGAGGATCGGGTGGTCGAGCTTCAGCGACTCGATGGCCACATTAACATCATCGGCCCAGAGCTTCGATTCGCCGTAGGCATCGCGGGGTTTGTCGGAGAGGCCATGACCGCGGAGGTCCATGGCGACGAGACGGTAGTCCTTTGCCAGGTCCGAGTTGAGCTGCCTGCCCCAGGTGAGCCAGCATTGCGAAGTGCCGTGCAGGAACAGAATTGGGCGGCCCTTGGGGTTGCCCGCTTCGGCGACGTGGAGTTTGATGCCTCCGCCGCCGATGATGTAGTGACTCGTAGCCATGGTGTACCTCGAACCGGCTTGTCGATGTGTTCATCCTGAGGCAGGGGTTTCATACTTGCAGGCCGCAATTCGTCCTGTCGGGGATCAGGAGCGGCTGGGTCTCCCGTGTCGGCATCCCTTGTCCATTTGCGATCTGTACTGGGAAGGGCGCACAGTCGGGTGCCACGCTCAAGTCCGCCCGGATAGAAAGCAGGACCCATGAAATGTAAGACTTCGGCTGCCAGCCAGCCCAAGGTTGCCCAACCCAAGATCAAGGACCTTGCACCGCGTCATTCCAGGAGCATCAAGGGCGGCACGCGCCGCGCTGTTGGCGGCGCGGGTAACGTCTCCGGCGGCTGGGACCTGACGTCACACAAGTCGTACGCTTAGCACCGCGGGACCCCATGAGGATGGCCGCGGGCCTCTGTGCTCGCGGGCTAATCTGGCTACCCCTGCACGGGATCTCCAGAGATGGTCACCAGCCGGCGCCCGGCGAGCCTCGTCTCGCGAGCCGCGACCTCCAAGTTTTTCAGCACCGCCCGAATGGGGCCCGCCAGAGTGGGATCCGAGACAACCTGGTCCAGGCTGAATGGTCTGCCTGCCATCGGTATGTCCGTGACAGGCGGGGTCAAGAGTTGGGCTGACATTGTCTTGAGCGTTTCGACCAACGCCGCCTGGGCATGGACTGCTCGCGGGGCCGTGTTCAGGAGGGCAACGGGTAGAGAGGGAAACTCCAACCCGCTGACCAGCCAGTCGAGCGCATTCTTCAAGGATCCCGGAACCCCATGCGCATATTCGGGACTGGAAATCAGGAGCGCATCGGCGGCGGCCACCTGTGCTCTGAATACGCGAACCGCTGGCGGACGGCCAGTGTCAGTATCGTCATCAGGGTTGAAGTGGGGTAGGTCCGCCAACCCCAGATAAAACTCGACGTGAACACCTGACGGGGCCAGTGCGGGAGCGGCTTGCAGGACCAGGGAGTTCGAGGATGCGCTGCGCAGGCTCCCTGACAAGGCCAGGACGCGAAGAGGCCCACGAGGGAAAGGGATGCCAGCTTCCATTTGGGTCTGAAGTATCGATGCAGGAAGGCGCATTGATCCGCGCTTCTCTGCAGCGGAAGTCAGGGAGTTGCCTCGGAACGCGCCAACGGGTAACGGGAGAGGCCCCATACGACGAGAATCACCGCTCCCGCCGCCATGAAGAAGAGGCGCGGCGTGCCGGACCAGTGGAGCAGTATGGGAAGTAGGATCAACGCCACGCCGACGAGGGCCTCGACGGCACTATGCAGACTCAGGGGTACGAGACGATGGTCAGTGGGAGAAAACTGGGTCAATAGTGTCATCCCCAGGTGAACGCCAGCCAGAGTGTAGGCCAGTATCGCGGGGAACCCGTTCAGGCCAAAAATGGAGGGCGCCACGGTGAAGACCACGACGGTGACGAAGTCGAGGACCCGGTGTAAAGCTGGGCCGATGATGGGCATGACCTCTCCTTGATCCGAACTTCTTACGTCCCCGCCCACGGCGTGGGTGAGATTCGAACTCACGGAACCCTTGCAGGTTCGCCGGTTTTCAAGACCGGTGCATTCAACCACTCTGCCACCACGCCTCGGAGGTTCAACGTAGCAAGGGCAGAGCGTAGCGCCAAGCAGGACGCCTGCTCAATAGGCGAGACCTACCCGCTGCCCGACAAATTGCCGCTGTCTCATCTCTCCCAGCATGAACGCCGCAACATCTTCCACTGAGATCGATCTCCCACCTCGGGGGAGCAGGTTCGCCGAGGTTCGATAACTGTCGGTCAAATTCCCTTCTACCAGATCGGGACAGCAGACAAGGGTCCAGTCAAGCCGGCTTTCGCTCAGCGCTTCCCAGGTACCGCGATGCTCGCGAGTGATGTTCTGATAAATGGCGGGGAACTCCGGAGCTTCGGCGCGGATCCCACCTTGCCCGCTGTCGAGAATACCGGAACCCGCCACGGCGAGGACTCGGCCCAGACCCAACTTCCCCATTTCTGCGACGATGTTTCGCATCCCGTGGGACAGGATGGTTCCGGGGTTCTCGAGCCCAGCGCCGCCCAACGCGCTCAGCACCATATCCGAACCCTTGAGGGTGGCCAAGACCGCATTGCTGTCGAGAACATCCCCGGCCGTCCATTCCAGTCCGGGCGTGGTAACCGGGAGCATGGAGGGATCGCGAACCAGGGCACGCACGGTGTCGCCCGCTGCCGTCGCGTACTGGATCAGGCGCCGGCCAACTCGGCCGGTCCCGCCGAAGACAGCAAGTCTCACCTAAAACCTCTCGCCGACTAACGGCAGTTCCCGCCGCCGGATGATCAGGACGGTCACGGCGGCAAAGAGGACGGTGACGGCGAGTTTGAACAGCAGCCCATGGTCTCCCTGGATCTCGATGCCAAGACGGGTCAGGTGCGACATGATCGCCCCACCCATCAGACCGATAGCCAGGACGGCGCCGAGAGCCGCGGTCCGCGGGGAGAGCAGCAACAGGACGGTGATCAGCTCCAGGACGCCGGTGCCGATTCGGCCCCAGGGCTCGATGCCCAGAGTGCTGAAGATGTACTTCGATTCTGGCGCGCCGGTGAACTTGAAGAACAGTGTCTGGCCCAGAATCACGGCGGCGGTGACCTGACAGATCCAGCTGGCGATGTTGGCCCCTCGCCCGAGCGACCTCGAGTCCATGGCTAAACTCCCTTGGAAAAAATGACATTCGATCCCGCTGCCATGGAACGCCCGCCTGCTGCCTGGAGTTCCCTCCTCTCTGCTCCCAATTTCCCGGCCGGGAACTCTTTGATCGCTGGTGCACTTATTAACTATGTCCCTGGCAGGGTACCGGTGTCCCTTGGAGAAGATCATGAAGACGATTCATCTGCCGGCCAAACAGACTACGGCGATTCCGGTCCGCTTCTGGCGGCAGCGTGAGCGAGTCCTCCGGATCTTGGCCCGGTGGGAGCGTACCAGCCAGCAAGGCGATTCGTAGAGGACCGGGCGGGGGAACCATTTGAGGACTCGAGTCGTTTCAAGGTTGTCCTGACATCGTGTCCGGCGAGAATAGTTTGGCAGCCGGACCGGCAACCTAGAGCCGCACTTTCCCCTACCGGGCATGCCAGAGGAACAGTCAGCCGTGGAATCTGCAGCCACGCTCCCGGCCGCCGGGGCTGGGAACTCGCCGGGCTCGTTTGGAGCGCTGCTGGAGCCGGTGCTCGATGCCGCTTTCGGTATCGCGCTGCGGTATACCCGAAGCCGGACTGATGCGGAGGACCTGGTGCAGGAAGCGGCTCTGCTTGCCTGCCGTGGCTTCCATACCTTTACGCCGGGGAGCAACTTCCGGGCATGGTTTCATCGGATTCTCACCAACTGCTTCTACACCAGGTACCGCAAGGAGCGGCGGCAAGGGGCGGAGCTCGACCTGGAAGAAACTTCCGAGCTCTATCTGTACGAAGAGACCGTAGCCCTCGGCCTTCATGCCCAGACTCGGGATCCGGCCGCGCAGGTGATGGACAAGCTCACAGGGGAGCTGATCGAAGAGGCGATCGGCTCCCTCTCCGACGAGTACCGTGTCGTGGCGACGCTGTACTTTCTCGAGGAGTTCTCCTACCAGGAGATCGCGGAGGTGGTCGGTGTGCCGGTAGGAACCGTCCGGTCACGACTGCATCGCGCTCGCCACATGCTGCAGAAATCCCTGTGGGCGATTGCGAAGGACCGAGGCATCGTGAGCGAGCTGATTGGTATCCCGGATCAGGGAGAGTAAAATGGGTCTGCCCGACCGATTGACCTGCGAAGAGGTGTTTGAGCGCCTGGATGACTACCTGGATCGGGAGCTCACTCCTGACCAGATGCGCCTGGTGCACGAGCATCTCGAGATTTGTGCAGTCTGTGCCAGCGAATATCGATTCGAGTCCGGAATCATCACTGGAGTTCGGGAGAAGCTGCGCCGAGTCGCCGTTCCGGAAAGCCTGCGAGCCAGGATTTCCGCCCTACTGAAGGACCACGCCAGCTGACTCCGACCCCCTGGCCGCCGCCCCGGTGAGCCTTCGGGCATCTCCGGGAACCTGTAGTTGCCTTCCTGCGTTTCCTCCCAAGACAACGATGGCTTGAACCTCGCTCCCGAGTCCGAGGCCAGATGCAGTCCGATCCCCCGGAGCGGCAATTCACACTGGTTGTCGTCCCACCATCAGATCCCTTCCTGGATGCCCTGCGCGGGCGGCTCGCGGTCGTCCGTGCGCCGGAGGCGCTTCGCGCCCGCATTGCCACGATCGTAGCACTCGAACTCGGCAAGGCGCTCTGAAGGGGAACCGTCTGCGGTTCCGCCGCGTTGAGTAGCCGGAATCAACTCGATCACCACATCCAGGGGGCACGCTTGCATCCGAAGACCGCGGAGAGCATTCGCCTCGAGCAGGACCGTGAGGGCAAGATTCGCTGGAAACAGTGGGGGCCCTTCCTGTCCGAACGTCAGTGGGGAACGGTGCGGGAGGACTACAGCCCGAACGGGACCGCGTGGGACTACTTCCCGCACGACCATGCCCGAAGCCGGGCCTATCGGTGGGGGGAGGACGGACTAGGAGGATTCTCCGATGACCAGCAGCGCATTTGCTTCTCACTGGCGCTCTGGAACGGGAAGGATCCGATCCTCAAGGAGCGCTTCTTCGGGCTCACCAATAGCGAAGGCAACCATGGTGAGGACGTCAAGGAGCTCTACTACTTCCAGGACGCTCTTCCGACTCACTCCTACCTCAGGATGCTCTACAAGTATCCCCAACGAGCCTATCCATATGACGAACTGGTGAGGGAGAATCACCGGCGCAGCATAGGCGGCCCGGAGTACGAGCTGGTGGACACCGGGATCTTCGACGATGACCGGTACTTCGACGTCGTGATCGAGTATGCCAAGGCAGAAGCGGACGACATCCTGCTCAGGATCACCGCGCACAATCGAGGGCCCGAGGCAGCTGAGCTGCACTTGATCCCCCAACTCTGGTTCCGGAATTCCTGGTCGTGGGAGGAGGGATTGGCCCGGCCACGGCTCCAAGCTGAGGGCGGAGTCGTGGCGGCGCAGGATCCGGTCCTGGGTGAGCGCCATTGGCATCTGGAGGGATCGCCGCTCCTGCTGTTTACCGAAAACGAGACCAACGTCGCTCTGCTCTACGGCGGGGACGCCGAGGGGCGGTATTTCAAGGATGGCTTCCACGAGCGGATCATCGGCGGCAACGAAGGCGCCGTGAATCCTGACCGCTGCGGTACCAAGGCGGCTGCCTGGTACTCGACGATCGTGCCTGCAGGGAAATCCAGCATAGTTCGGGTACGACTGGGTCGTTCCGGCTCCTCGCCGGACTTCGACAATTTCGATCGCACCGTCCGGCTACGGTCCCGTGAAGCCGATGAGTTTTACGCCGAACTACAGCGGGACATGACCGATCCCGATGCCCGAGCGGTGCAACGTCAGGCCTTCGCCGGGATGATCTGGAGCAAGCAGTTCTTCTACTACGACGTGCCGCAGTGGCTGAAAGGGGATCCCACCCAGCCACCACCGCCTGTCCAGCGCCAGCATGGCCGCAATTCCGAATGGCGGCACCTGAACAACGCCGACGTGATTTCCATGCCGGACAGCTGGGAATACCCCTGGTACGCGGCCTGGGATCTCGCCTTCCATTGCATTCCCCTGGCACTTATCGATCCCGAGTTTGCCAAGCAACAACTCCTGCTGCTGACCCGGGAGTGGTACATGCACCCTAACGGCCAGCTGCCGGCCTACGAGTGGGCCTTCGGGGATGTGAATCCTCCGGTCCATGCATGGGCGACTTGGCGGGTGTTCCAGATGGATCGGAAGCGTCGGGGAGGCACCGGAGACCTGGCCTTCCTTGAGCGGGTGTTTCACAAGCTGATGCTCAACTTCACCTGGTGGGTGAACCGGAAAGACGCCCAGGGCCGCAACGTTTTTCAGGGCGGCTTCCTCGGCCTCGATAACATCGGGGTCTTCGATCGCAGCGCGCCGTTGCCGACTGGTGGACACATCAATCAGGCCGACGGCACCGCCTGGATGGGGATGTACTGCCTCAACCTCATGCGTATCGCGCTGGAACTGGCACGGCACAACAAGGTCTACGAGGATATCGCAACCAAGTTCTTCGAGCATTTCCTGCACATCGCCGAGGCGATGAGCAACCTGGGTGGCCACGGGGTCGGGCTGTGGGACGAGCAGGACCAATTCTTCTACGACGTGCTGAACACGCCGGATAACCAGCTGATCCCACTGCGGGTTCGGTCCATGGTGGGGCTCATTCCACTCTTCGCCGTTGAAACCATTGATCAGAGCCTGTTGGACGAGTTGCCCGAGTTCGCCGGCCGGCTCCGCTGGTTTCTCGACTATCGCCCCGACCTGGCAAGCCTGGTGGCGCGTTGGCAGGATCCGGGCATGGGCGATCGTCGACTGTTGGCACTCCTTCGGGGACAACGGATGAAGGCGGTACTCCGCCGCATGCTGGATGAGACCGAATTCCTGTCGGACTACGGGGTGCGAGCGCTGTCCAGGCACCACGAGACCAATCCCTATGTCTTTCAGGTGATGGGCATGCCGCTGTCGGTGCGATACCAGCCGGGTGAGTCCGACTCGGGGCTGTTTGGAGGCAACTCCAACTGGCGGGGCCCGATCTGGTTTCCGGTGAATTACCTGATCATCGAATCGCTCCAGAAGTTCCACCATTACTACAGCGACGACTTCAAGGTCGAGTGCCCCACCGGCTCGGGACGTTTTCTCTCTCTGGCCGAAGTGGCGGACGAGTTGACGCGGCGACTGAGCCGTCTATTCCTGCGGGATGAAGACGGGCGCCGTCCGGTGCACGGAGACAACGAGAAGCTGCAGCGGGATCCGCACTTCAAGGAGCACCTGCTGTTCTACGAATATTTCCACGGCGATACGGGTCGGGGGGTAGGTGCTTCGCACCAGACCGGGTGGACCGGGCTCATCGCCAAGCTGCTCCAGCCCCGCCGGATGTCTTCGTCCCCTACGATCAGGCAGGTCCGATCGTCACGTTCCACCTCCACGCCCCAATCACGTGAGCGCTCCGTTACTGGCAGCTGAGGCTGCGCCGAGTCGACCGGTTCCCAGACTCCTCAAGGGCCAGCGTGCGCTGGTGACCGGTGCCAGCTCGGGAATCGGCCGTGCCATTGCGCTCGCGCTGGGGGAGGCGGGGGCGAACGTTGCGGTCAACTACTCCTCGGCGGAGAAACCCGCCCAGGAAACCGTTTCCCGCCTCGAGGCGATGGGCCGGAAGGCGTTCGCCTTCAAGGCCGACGTGGCCCACGAGACCCAGGTGGCCGAAATGTTCCGGTGCGCGCGCGAGGAGTTCGGGAGCCTGGACATTCTGGTCAACAATGCCGGCCTTCAGCAGGACGCGGCATTCCACGACATGACGGTGGCGCAATGGCAGCGGGTCATCGACGTCAACCTCACCGGCCAGTTCCTCTGCGCCCGGGAAGCGATTCGCGAGTTTCGCCGCCGTGGCCCCGCGCCAGAGATCTCCCGGGCAACCGGGAAGATCCTCTGCATCAGCTCGGTCCATGAAGTGATTCCCTGGGCCGGACACGCCAACTATGCGGCCTCGAAGGGTGGGGTCATGCTCCTGATGAAAAGCATCGCACAGGAATACGCCGCAGAGCGGATTCGAGTGATGGGCCTGGCTCCGGGCGCCGTCCGCACCCCGATCAATCGGGCGGCGTGGGAATCTCCCGAGGCCTACCAGGCGCTGCTGAAGCTGATTCCCTACAAGCGCATTGGCGAGCCGGATGATCTGGGCCGCGCCGCGGTTTGGCTACTCTCCGATGAAGCGGACTACCTCACGGGATCCACACTCTTCCTGGATGGCGGGATGACCCTCTATCCCGGGTTCGAAAGCGGCGGCTGACGGGAACCTCCACAGCCGGTGCGGCATTCGAAGCAGGTGAGTGCTCGAACCGCACCCGACTCTGGAGAAGAACAAATGCGACGCTTCATTCCGGCATTTCAATTCCTGGTCCTCGCTCTCGAGGACGACGCCCCAGCGCTGCTGCGCCGCGCACTGCGCTGGATCTGACGTGCTGACCGAGGAACGGTTGGGCTCCGAATGGCTCGAGGCCGATGGCCTCGGCGGCTTTGCGATGGGAACCGTGTCCGGCTGGCGGACTCGCCGGTATCACGGGCTCCTCATGCCAGCCGTAACACCGCCATCGGGTCGCGCTTCACTGGTCAGCGATATCGAGGCCTGGGTTGATGGTGACGGGCCAGAAGGTTCCTGGAGCGTGGCGCTCGGGACCCACCGTTATCTCCCCGACGTGGTCCATCCTGACGGCGCAACTCGCCTCATAGCGTTTGCCTACAGCCCCTGGCCGACCTGGACTTGGCAACTCCCGAACGGCACCACGATAGAGCAGGAGTTGTTTGTTCCCCATGGCCACTCCGCCGTCGTCATGCGCTGGCGGGCGAAGCGGTCCGCAGCCCTCCGGTTGCGGGTCCGCCCTCTCCTCTCGGGGCGGGATTTACACGCCTTGCATCATGAGAATGCCGTAGCGTCTGCGGACACTACCGAGAAAGACGAGCAGCTTCGGTGGCAGCCCTACTCCTCCTTGCCGCCGGTCGTGAGTCTGTCAAACGGGAGCTTCCGCCGCGACGCGGTGTGGTTCCGAAACTTTCTACTTACCGAAGAGCGGGCTCGGGGATTTGAACATGCGGAAGACCTTCTCTCTCCCGGTGAGCTGAGCTGGGACCTGCAAGAGGGCGACGCGGTCTGGATTCTCGCGGCCCAGGGTATCGGGGAACCGCTTCCCCGCGGTCTGGGGGCCAAGGACCTCGGGGCGCGCCTCCGGCTCGCTGAGAAAAGGCGGCGCGAGGCATTCGCGAGTCCCTTGCTTCGAGCGGCCGATGCGTACGTTGTTCGACGCGGTGAGGGAAGTACGATCATCGCCGGATATCCCTGGTTCGCCGACTGGGGCAGGGACACCTTCATTGCCCTTCGTGGAATTGCCCTGGTGGGTGACCGCCTCTCCGACGCGCGGGACATCCTGCAACAGTGGGCCGGAACCGTCTCTCAGGGAATGCTCCCCAATCGCTTCATCGAGGCCGGCGACCAGCCGGAATTCAACTCGGTAGATGCCGCGCTGTGGTACATCATCGCGGTCCACGAGTTTCGCGCCCGGATGAAGAAGGCGGGAAGGCTTCTCTCGGCCGCCGATCATCGCACCTTCAATGACGCGATTCAGGCGATCCTCGAAGGCTACGCATTCGGCACCCGCTACGGGATTCACGCCGACGATGATGGACTCCTCGCCTGTGGAGCACCCGGGGTTCAGCTCACCTGGATGGACGCGAAGGTTGGAGATTGGGTAGTTACGCCGCGGCGAGGCAAGCCGGTCGAGGTCCAGGCGCTATGGCTCAATGCACTGCGCATCGGCTCGGAGAATTCTCCGCGCTGGGCCCGACTGTACGACAAGGGCCTCGCCACGTTCCGCGAGCGATTCTGGGATCCCGAGCAACGTCACCTTGCCGACGTGGTCGACGTCGAGGGCAGGGCAGGAGAGCGTGATCTGTCGTGCCGCCCCAATCAGATATTCGCCGTGGCAGGGTTGCCCTTTCCTGTGCTGACCGGTCCTCAAGCGCGGGACGTGGTCGATGCCGTCGAGTATCGCCTGCTCACTCCCCTCGGGCTTCGGAGCCTCGCTCCCGGTGCGTCGGGCTACGCGCCGCGCTACGTCGGGGGCCCACTGGAACGGGACGGTGCCTACCACCAGGGAACAGTCTGGCCCTGGCTCGCTGGTCCGTTCGTCGAAGCCTGGATCAAAGTCCACGGCGACACGCCTGCGACCCGGGCCGAGGCACGCACCCGTTTCCTCAACCCGTTGCTTGCCCACCTGGAGGTCGCTGGGCTCGGTCACGTCTCCGAGGTCGCCGATGGCGACCCACCCCACACGCCGGGAGGGGCGCCTTTCCAGGCATGGTCGGTGGGTGAGCTGCTCCGGCTGAGCATCGAGATCCTCGGTGTGACAGAGACAACCGTGACCAGACGGACGCCGGTGAAGGCGATGAGATGATGCCACGCCGTATAATGCAGCCGCGTTCCCATCTCGCCGAATACGGTTATGAAGCCCTTGGCCTGGGCCTGTTCATGATTTCGGCCTGCGGCTTTGGCGTGTTGTTGTTTCACCCGTCCTCACCGCTGGTGCGGGTGATTCCGAGCGATGTTACCCGCCGGGGCCTGATGGGGCTCGCGATGGGACTCACCGCAATCGCCAACATCTACTCTCCCTGGGGCAGGCGCTCCGGAGCGCATCTCAATCCGGCCGTGACCCTGACATTCCTGCGGCTCGGCAAGCTCAAGCCGGTCGATGCCGCGTGGTATATCGCGGCGCAGTTCACCGGCGGTCTCCTGGGAACGGCGATTGCCGCGTTACTGTTGCGAAGGTGGATCGGCCACCCATCAGTCAACTATGTGGCGACGGTACCAGGAATGGCGGGGTTGCTACCGGCCTTCCTGGCCGAGTCGGGGATCTCCTTCCTGCTCATGCTGATCATCCTGGCCATCTCCAACACGCCTCGCCTGGCACGGTTCACCGGATTCGTCGCGGGTTGCCTGGTAGCACTCTACATCACGGTCGAATCCCCGATCTCTGGCATGAGCATGAATCCGGCCCGAACCACAGGGTCCGCGGCGTTTGCGCATCTGTGGACTGGATCGTGGATTTACTTCCTGGCGCCGGTGCTGGGCATGCTGTTGGCGGCGGAGTGTTACGTGCGGCTGGGACAGCGCGCGGCTTGTGGCAAGATGTATCACGACTCGCGGGTGCACTGCATTTTCTGTCAGGAGTAGCCGTCAGCCGTCAGCGGTTAGTCGTCAGCCGTTAGCGGTTAGCGGTTAGCGGTTAGCTATCGGCTGTCCCTTGTCCCTGGTGTGCGTCTCCCTTCTCCCTTCTCCCTTCTCCCGTCTCCCGCCCCTCGGGAACCTTCTCCTCCACTCTCTCATTACACAGTCGCACGGGTCGATGCATCGGGCATCGAACCAACAACGATGACCGCATGCGGCGGCTCATCCGGATAATCCACATGTGGAGGAATCATGCACGGCATTCTGAAGGGACTCACCATGGTCGCGGTACTCGTCGGTTTGACCACCGCCGCGGCGGCTCCGGTCAAGACCTACACCAGCAAGCCCTTCGCCGGTGCGAAGGCGAACACCGGGACGGTGACGGCGACCGTCGACAACGGGAAGATCACGCTCAAGGTGTCGGACGATTTCCAGATTCCCGATACCCCGGCCCCCAGCTGGCAGATCGTCGATTCGAAGGGCAACACCTATCTGCTCAACCAGTTCAAGATCAAGGGCGGCACCAACCGGATGATCACGCTCCCCAGCTACATCAAGGACGTGGCGAAGGTGCAGGTCTGGTGCTCGTTCGCCGAAGTGCTGTTGGGCGAGACCAGCTTCGACGTCATCGTTCAGTAACTCACCCATTCCCATCGCCGGTCGGGCGTCCCCGGCCGGCGCTGGTATTTCCGGGAGGAAACCAACATGCAACGCATCAGGCTGGCAGTCCTGGCGGTTCTACTCAGCGGCGTGTTTTCTCGCGCCTCGGCTCAGGTAGCCGAGCACAAGGGCCTCACCCTCGAGGGTGCAAGGAATGTGATCGGAGCCGCGATCGAGTACGCCAGGACCAAGGCCGGCACCGGCGTCATCGCGGTCGTGGACGAAGGCGGAAACCTTATGGCGCTGGAGCGGCTGGACGGAACCTTTGCCGCGGGGGCCAACATCTCGATCGGCAAGGCTCGCACAGCGGTGCTGTTCAAGAAGCCCACCAAGGTATTCGAGGACATCATCAAGAACGGCCGCACCTCCATGGTTGCCCTCAATGATTTCACCCCGCTGCAGGGCGGAGTGCCAATCATTGTCGATGGCCAGGTGGTAGGGGGAGTCGGAGTGAGCGGCGCCGCGAGTGCGCAGGAGGACGAGGATGTTGCGATGGCCGGTGCGGCGGGCGTGAGCAGCCAGGTCTCCTCCAGCCAGCCAGCCCGTACCATGGACGTGAGCTACTTCCCGCGCCAGGAAGTCACCGCCGCCTTTGCCAAGGGCAGCGTCCTGCTCGATGGAGAAGGGCGGAACTACATGGTGCACGCGAGCCGCCGGGAAAAGGCGGGACAGGTCGAGGTCCATGTCCTGGACACCGACGTGATCTACGTGCTCGACGGGTCTGCGACCTTCGTGACCGGCGGGACAATGATGGGCGGGAAGACGGTCGAGGCGAACGAGATCCGGGGCGATTCCATCGTCGGCGGCGCAACCCGCACCATCGCCAAGGGCGACGTGATCTCGGTGCCCAACGGCACGCCGCACTGGTTCGAGGCGGTGAAGGGGCCGCTCACCTACTACGTCGTCAAGGTGCGAGGCTAGAAACCGCCATGCGACGCTCCCTGGCAGTCCTGCTGCTGCTTGCGATTCTCCGGTTCGCCCCGGCGCTGGCTCAGGTTACCGGCGATGCCCCTTACGGCAAGCCTTCGGCGGTCATTGACCTTTCCACCGCGGAAGGCGCCGAGCTGGTCCGGGGTGAGTGGCGCTACAGCGATGCTCGCTTTGTCGAAGTCGAGCACCACGCCCCCGGCAGCGACCTGCGTCCCTCCGGTCCGCCGAACCGGACCAACGATCTGGTTCCCCATGCCGGAGTCGCCGATTTCGACGACTCCACCTGGCCTGTCTTGCCGGCCGAATCCATCGCCAGCCGGCGGGGCAACGGCAAGCTCAGCTTCAATTGGTACCGGATCAACGTCACGGTGCCGGACCGGGTCGGCCGACTCGATCCAACCGGGATGACCCTGGTGTTTGAGGTGGTGGTCGATGACTACGCCGAGATCTGGGTCGATGGAAAACTCCCGACCGTTCTGGGTCAGGCCGGCGGGCAGCTCGTCAAGGGGTTCAACGCGCCCAACCGGGTGGTGCTGACTCGCAGCGCGCAGCCCGGGCAGCGATTCCAACTCGCAATCTTCGGCATGAACGCGCCGGTCTCGAGCCCTCCGGTCAATTTCATCTGGATCCGTTCTGCCACACTCGATCTGTACACTGCCGATCAGGCCAGAGTGGGCCATGACACCGCGGTCCGAATCGCCCGGCTCGACCCGGCGCTCGACTCGCTCGTCTCGCCCGAAGCGAGGCTCGAGAAGCTGGCGGGTGGCTTCGAATTCGTTGAAGGCCCGGTCTGGGTCCGTGAGGGTGGCTACCTCCTTTTCAGCGACCCCAACACGAACACGATCTATCGCTGGTCGACCGAAGGGCAGGTGTCGGTCTATCGCACCAAGAGCGGCTACGCCGGCCTGGACATCGGGGAGTACCACCAACCCGGCTCCAATGGTTTAGCCGTCGACAAGCAAGGACGCCTGGTCGTCGACCAGCATGGGAACCGCCGAGTAATCCGGGTCGAGCGCACCGGTGCGGTGACGGTCCTGGCGGAGCGCTACGAGGGCCGGCGTCTCAACAGTCCGAATGACCTGGTGTTCCGCTCGGACGGATCACTGTACTTCACCGATCCTCCATTCGGGTTGCCTAGGGTGTTCGACGATGCAGGAAAGGAAACGCCATGGAGCGGAGTGTATTGCCTCAAGGATGGGAAGCTGACTTTGGTGACGAAGGAGCTGAGCGGACCCAACGGCATCGCCTTCTCCCCCGACGAGAAGTACCTGTACGTGGACAACTGGGATCCCAAGCGCAAGGTCATCATGCGCTATGAGGTGAGCCCCGACGGCTCCATCTCCAACGGGCGGGTGTTCTATGACATCACGCGCACGGTCCCCGGTGATGATGCGTGGGACGGCCTGAAGGTGGACCAGCGCGGCAATCTTTACGCCGCCGGGCCAGCCGGGATCTACGTCCTGGCTCCCGAGGGGAAGCTGCTCGGCACCATCGGTCTTCCCGAGCACGTCGCCAACTTCAACTGGGGCGATGAAGACCGCCGCTCGCTCTACATCACCGCGAGCACAGGGCTGTACCGCATCCGTCTCAAGGTTCCCGGGGCCGGGGCATGGACCGACCTGGCCGCAGCCAGTCAGTGACCGGCGGATTTCCCGATGCCGCGGTGGTTGCTGCTCTTGCCACCGCGGCGCGGAACCTACTGCGGGACCGGACCGGCGGAACTCCGGTCATCGGGTTGAGTGGAATCGATGGATCGGGCAAGACCTCCATTGCGACCGCCGTAACCCAGCATCTGCAAGCACTTGGCGTCCGGGTGGCGCTGGTTCCGCTGGATCCGTGGCACACCCCTCGAACAGCGCGCTTCCTGGGGTCGGATCCCGCGGCACACTTCTACCGAAACGCCTTCCGCTGGACGGAATTGTTCGACCAGCTGATCGAGCCTCTCCGCTCAAACCAATCGGTTGACCTCACCGCGTGGGTACACCCGATCGAAAGTGCCCCCTCCTTCCAGCAACGATACCGTTTCGAGGCGGTCGATCTCGTACTGCTCGAGGGAATTTTCCTGTTCAAGCGCGAGCATCGTCACCGGCTGGACTTGGGGTGGTGGATTGATTGCCCCTTCGATGAGGCCTTGGCCAGGGCCCGCCGGCGAAACCAGGAAGGACTTTCCGAGGCGGAGTTGGTGCGTGAGTACCAGGAGATCTACTTCCCGGCCCAGCGGCTTCACATGGCTCTCGACCAGCCGGCCGCTTGGGCCGACCGGGTCCTGAGCGATAGCGACGGGATCGCCGGGAACCTCCTGCCATGACGCGCGTTAAGGAGGGCAAGGAGGATGTCCATGTCACCCATGATTCCAGATTCGATCCTGATCCACCCGGCGCTCGCCGGCCGCACTCTGATGGTCCGAGGCGAGGGCGGATGTTTCTCAGTGGACATTCAGACCGGCGGTAGGCTCGGTCAGACTCGACCCCTGGATCCCAATTCCCTGCCGTCGGGGTGGCGAGGACCGGCCTGATGTCCGACAGCCATTTCGATGTGATCATCATCGGCACTGGTGCCGGTGGTGGAACACTAGCCTACCGACTCGCCCCCACCGGTAAGCGTATCCTGCTGCTCGAGCGCGGCAACTACGTCCGGCGCGAACCCCAGAACTGGAACACCAGAGCCGTCAACGTAGAAGGCCGGTATAATACGAAGGAGCAGTGGCGCGGCCAGCATGGCGAGGCGCTGCACCCGCACACCAACTATTACGTCGGCGGCAACACCAAGTTCTACGGATCGGCACTGTTCCGCCTGCGGCGGGAGGATTTCGGTGAGCTCCGGCACCATGACGGCATCTCGCCGGCCTGGCCGATCGGGTACGAGGACCTCGAGCCCTACTACACGCAGGCTGAGCACCTGTATCAGGTCCACGGGGAACGGGGCAGAGATCCTACTGAGCCGGCGGCCAGCGCGCCCTACAGATTTCCCGCGGTGAGTCATGAGCCGCGCATCCAGCAGCTGCACGACGATCTGGAGCGCCAGGGGCTTCGGCCGTTCCACGTCCCGCTGGGCGTAATGATCAACGAGCAGTCTCCCCGCCGGAGCGCGTGCATCCGTTGCGCCACCTGTGACGGGCACCCCTGCCTGATCAACGCCAAATCCGACGCTCAGGTCATCTGCGTCGACCCGGCGCTCGAGTATCCCAACGTTTCGTTGCTTACTGGAGCCTACGTCCGTCGATTGGAGACGGACGCCTCGGGCCATCGGGTCGAGACGGTACACGTGGAGCGGGGAGGGAATCGCGAGACCTATTCAGCCGACCTCGTTGTGGTCTCGGCTGGTGCAATCAATTCCGCAGCGCTGTTGCTCCGGTCTACCTCGGACAAGCACCCGCGCGGTCTCGGCAATGGGTCCGACGTAGTCGGTCGCCACTACATGGGCCACGTCAACTCGGTATTGATGGCGATATCAAAGTGCCCCAATCCAACCGTGTTCCAGAAGACGCTCGCAGTGAACGATTTCTACTTCTCCTCGAAGGAATGGTCCTTTCCCATGGGCCACATTTCATTCGTGGGGAAACTCGATGGTGACACACTGTCTGCCGGCGCACCGAAGCTCACTCCCGGCTGGACCCTCGACTGGATGGGCGAGCATTCGCTGGACTTCTGGCTCACCTCGGAGGATCTGCCCGATCCGGAGAACCGGGTCTCGGTGAATCGCGATGGCGAGATTGTGCTCGCCTACCGACCCAACAATGAGGAGGGGCACAAGCGCCTGACGGCGAAGGTCGGGCAGTTCATGAAGGCCCAGGCCAGGTGCCCGGTCCATGGGCACGAGTGCCACCAGGGTGTCTTTGCGCGAAATCTCTTTCTGGGCCAGCGGATTCCGCTTGCCGGCGTGGCGCATCAGAATGGCACCATCCGTTTCGGCCGTGATCCCAAGACCTCGGCGCTGGACATCAACTGCCGCTCGCACGAGGTCGACAACCTGTACGTCGTGGATGGGAGCTTCTTCCCCTCGAGCGGGGCGGTGAATCCCGCGCTGACCATCATGGCAAACGCGCTCCGGGTGGGCGATCACATCCAGGAGCGCTTGGCGTGAGGTGGTTATCCAGAGGCTCCCAGGTTCTGTGGCTGTGGTCCCTCGTTGCGCTGGCGCCGATCGCACCGGGTGCAGCGCAGAGCTTTCCTGCCAACGGAACTCCAGTATTTGTTGCCGGCACACCGGCGGCGCGCGGAGTAGCCCGGGTCGGCCTCACGGTTTCGGATATGGATCGGTCGATTGCCTTCTACACCGGCGTCCTCACGTTCGAGGTCGAGTCGGAGCATGAGGTCGCCGGACCGGAAGTGGAACGCCTCACCGGTGTCTTCGGCGCCCGAGTCCGGCTTGTCGTGCTGCGGCTGGGCGAGGAGCGGCTCGAGCTCACTCAGTATCTCGCGGCCTCAGTTCCGGGAAGACCCGCGCCGGTGGATTCCCGGAGCAACGATCAATGGTTCCAGCATGTCGCCATCATCGTCAGCGACATGGACAGCGCCTATCAGATCCTTCGTGCCCACAACGTGCGGTTCGCTTCTACTGAGCCGCAGCTCCTTCCGAAAACCATTCCCAACGCCGCCGGTATTCGTGCCTTCTACTTCAAGGACCCCGACGGCCATCCGCTCGAGATCCTTCAATTCCCGGCCGACAAGGGCGACCCGAAATGGCACCGCCCCAGCTTCCGGGTGTTTCTCGGCATCGATCACACCGCCATCGTCGTGACCGACACCGAACGGAGTCTCCGATTCTACAGCGCACTGCTGGGACTTCAGGTGAAGGGAGAAAGTCACAACTTCGGGACCGAGCAGGCGCACCTCAACAATGTGGAAGGCGCCGACCTCCGGATCACGGGACTGCGTGGTGCGGTGGGGCCGGGAATCGAGTTCCTCGAATACCTGGCTCCCCACGACGGCCGGCCGATGCCAGCGGACGAGCGGCCCAACGACCTGGTGCACTGGCAAACGACGCTCGTGACCCGGAGCCTCGCCAGTGTCGAGCCCGAGCTCGACTCGGCTGGTGTGTGGCGGGTTTCCCGGGGAGTGGCCCAAGGTGGACGGAACTTCGGCTTTACTCGAGGCGTTCTAGTGCGTGACCCCGATGGACACGTCCTGCAACTGATCGACGAGTAAGGAGGCCACCATGTCCCTCACCTTCACCCTGTTGTCAGCCGAGGACGCCGGGCGTCTGAGTGGCTTGGTTGAGCAGTGGCATCTGGCGGAGGGGCTGGGGTTCGACGGTCCGGCGGCTCGCCATTATCTCCAACGGTTGCTGGGGAATGAGCGGTCGGGCCACATCTGGACCATCGGCTGCGAGGGAATTGATATCGGCTACGTCATCCTGACCTTCGGCGCGCCAGGCTCGCGCGGCGAGCCCAGGGCTTACGTGTCGGCGCTGTATCTCGTGCCGGAATGGCGCGGAAAGGGTCTCGGCCGGCGGACTCAGCTGTTTCTGGACGACGTGGCGCGATGGCTCCAAGTCAGGCTCTTCGCCTTCGAGATCGAGTCGGAGCGTAAGCACGTCCGTCTGTTCGCCCGGCCTTTCCGTCGCTCTTTCCCTGGTACTGTGTACCTCCGAGGCGCGGTCGCATGAATCCGACGTTGACGGCCCAGGCTCGCAAGCAGGATCCCGCAGCCCTCGCCGCAGAAACGATGAAGGCGGTCGCGGTCTTTCCGGGCAAACCGGGCAGCATCCACCTGGCCGAACTGCGGAAGCCGATGGTCGAGGACATCCCCAGCGGACGTGGGGTGCTGGTGAAGGTCTTGCGCGTGGGTCTGGACGGAACCGACAAGGAGATCAATGCCGCCGAATACGGCGCCGCGCCTCCCGGATTCGACTTCCTGGTAGTCGGCCACGAGAGCTTCGGAAGGGTCGAGGAAGTGGGACCCAACGTTACTGAGTTGGCACCTGGTGATTACGTCGTGGCGACTGTACGCCGCCCTGGCCACAGCATCTATGACGTGATCGGTACCAACGACATGACCACCGATGATGTCTACTACGAACGCGGCATCAACCTGCGCCACGGCTATTTGGCGGAGTACTACGCGGATGACGTGGAGTTTCTGGTCAAGGTGCCCCAGGGTCTGAAGGAAGTGGGCGTCCTGCTCGAACCCACCACCGTGGTTGAGAAAGGCATTGCCCAGGCCTATGAGATCCAGCGGCGGCTACGGGTGTGGCGGCCGCGGAAGGCGGCGGTCATGGGAGCCGGTACCATCGGGTTGCTCGCCGCGATGGCACTCCGAATCCGGGGACTTGAGGTCACCGTCTTCGGGCTCGACCGCCGGCCATATCTCAACTCCGACCTGATCGAGGCCCTGGGGGCGCGATATGTGTCCACCATGGATCTCTCCGTAGCCGGTGCTACCGGCCGGTACGGTCCGTTCGATCTCATCTTCGAAGCCACGGGTTATTCGCCGATCGTATTCGAGAGCATGCAGGCGCTGGCCAAGAACGGGATTCTGGTTCTGTCCAGCGTGACCGGGGGAGACCGAACGATCGAAGTCCCCTCCGACCGCATCAACCTCGACTTTGTGCTGGGAAACAGGGTGATGGTGGGGACCGTGAACGCGAACCGCGAATATTTCGAGGTTGGGGTCCGGGACCTCGCGACCTGCGAGGCCGAATACCCTGGCTGGCTGCCCCGTCTGCTGACTCATCCGGTGGACGGGCTGGAGAATTACGAGCGGCTTTTCGATTTGTTGACCATGGGGAAGGGGGCAGTCAAGGTCTACTGCCGGGTTGCCGAAGAATGAGCTGACGGAAGGGGCGTCTTTCGGTATCGGAGGCCGGCGATTAGCATCAGAGAGCCCGTTCAATGACCGCCACGACCTCGACCACCGAACAGGGGCGCCTCGCCGCGCTCCGGCGGTACGAGATCCTCGATACTCCACCTGAGCTGGACTTCGACGATCTCGCCGGCCTTGCCGCACGGGTCTGTGCCGCTCCGATCGCACTCCTGACCCTGATTGACGAAGAGAGACAGTGGGTCAAGGCCCGCGTGGGGCTGGAAATAACTGAGACCCCGCGCGACATCGCCTTCTGCAACTATGCGATCCAGCAGGCCGGTCTGTTTGTTGTTCCGGACGCCCTCGCCGACCCACGCTTCGCCAACAATCCGCTGGTCACCGGGGATCCTCGAATCCGGTTCTATGCCGGCTCTCCCCTAATTACCCCTGATGGCCAGGCTCTCGGTACCCTCTGCGTAATTGATCGGGTGCCGAGACAGTTTCCACCGGATCAGGCAAAGGCACTTACCGCGCTGAGCCGCCAGGTGGTGGCCCAACTCGAGCTGCGCCGGGCCGGCCAGGAATTGCGGAGCGTGGTCGAACGGAGCGAGGCGACCCAGGAGGCGCTGCGCGCCAGCGAGGCCTTGAAGACTCGGATCATCGAAAGCAGCCGGGACTGTATCAAGTTGCTCGATCTTGACGGAAATCTGATCTCGATGAATGCCGGCGGCATGCAGATGCTGGAGATCTGCGATCTGGCTCCCTTCGTCGGCTCCTCGTGGGCCGACTTCTGGCAGGGAGGGGACCGGACGGCTGCCATCTCGGCCATCGAGACGGCGCGGAACGGTGGGGTAGGGCGGTTCGTGGGCTACTTCGAGACCCTCGAGAACCACCGGCCCATGTGGTTCGATGTGGCCGTGAGTCCCGTCTCCCTCGGTGACGGCCAGCCAGACCGGCTCCTGGCGCTTTCCCGTGATGTCACCGCCAGAAAGGAAGCGGAAGACAAGCTGCGGGCCCTCGCCGAGGGTACGGCGAAAGAGACTGGAACTGCTTTCTTCCGCTCCCTGGTGCAGCACCTCGCTCGGGGTCTCCACGCGGAATACGCCTTCATCGCCGAATGCACTGACCCAACCAGAACTCAGGTCCGTACCCTGGCGTTCTGGAACACCGAGGGATTTGCCGACAACATCACGTTTGCGCTGGCCGGCACCCCCTGCGAGCACGTTGTCGGGGGTGAAACGTGCCTCCACGGGGAGGGTCTCCAGCGGCTCTTCCCGGGGGACGAGGGCCTCGCTGCCATGCGGGTGGAGAGCTACCTCGGCATTCCATTGAAGGATCGCGGAGGTGACATCCTGGGGCATATCGCCGTTCTGGGCGTTCGTCCCATGATGCCAACCGGTGACGATATGGCTCTGCTCGAGATCTTCGCCGCCCGGGCCGGGGCGGAATTGGAGCGCCAGCGCGCCGACCGAGCCTTGCGCCAGGCGCTGGAGGAGGTCGAGGCGCTCAAGAACCGGCTTCAGGCCGAGAATGTGTACCTGCAGGAGGAGATCCGGAGCCATCACGGGTTCGAGGAGATCGTCGGCCAGAGTCCCGCCCACCTGAAGGTGCTGGACGGAATCGCCCAGGTTGCTCCTACCGGTGCTACGGTTCTCATTCGAGGAGAAACCGGAACCGGCAAAGAGCTGGTGGCCCGCGCCATCCACGCCCGGAGCAGCCGTGCATCCCGTCCCTTCATCGCCCTCAACTGCGGGGCGATCTCCGCTGGCCTGGTCGAAAGTGAACTGTTCGGGCACGAACGGGGAGCCTTCACCGGTGCCACGGCGCGGAAAGTAGGTCGCTTCGAATTGGCCGACGGCGGAACGATTTTCCTCGACGAGATCGGCGACCTGCAGCCCGACCTTCAGGTAAAGCTCCTCAGAGTGCTTCAGGAGGGTGAGTTCGAACGGGTGGGAGCTACCAAGCCGATCCGGGTCGACGCGCGGGTGATTGCGGCAACCCACTGTGATCTCGAGCATCTGGTCAAAGAGGAACGATTCCGCGCCGACCTCTTCTACCGGTTGAACGTTTTCCCCATCCGCACCCCGGCGCTGCGGGAGCGGAAGGAAGACATTCCCCTGTTAGTCCGCCACCTCGTTCGCAAGCACGCCACCAAGCTCGGCAAGGCCATCACCACGATTCCCACCGAGGTCATGGACCTTCTCTGCGGTTATCCCTGGCCGGGCAACATCCGCGAACTGGGGAACGTGATAGAGTGCTCGGTCATCCTCAGTAACGGTCCCGCCCTCGAGCTGGGCGATTGGATCACGACCTTCCGCGCCGGCCCGCCGGCAACCATGTCCGCCAACTCCAGCTCGCCGCGGCTCGATGAGATCGAACGCAACCACATCCTCGCCACCCTCGAGCGAACCGGTTGGAAGGTGAGTGGGGCCACGGGGGCCGCCGTCGCGCTGGGTCTCAAGCCCACCACACTGGAGTCGCGGATGAAAAAGCACGGCATCCGCCGGCCCGATTAAGGGCAGCCTCTCTCCCAATTCCGCAGTCCCGACATTTCGTGAGACTCACGATATTTCGTGAGCGCTGGTCGTGAATCGCGCAGGTCCCACCTTGCCGTAACCGCGTAACTCATTTCGCAACAAGGTATTAGGCTGACGTCATCCGGGGAGGTGGTCAGGCACGTCGCCTGCCTTTCAAGGGGCCGGAATCTCTGAATCTCGAGATGCCGACGTTGCATCCCACTGTTTCGAGCTGATGGCCCAGGAGGACGATCCATGACCGCCGTGGCAATCGTGACGACCCAGCAGGAAGAGCAAAGCCCTCTTTCTTCCATCGGCAACGCGGAGTTCGAGGCACTGCTCGAGGCAGTCCTGGATGTCGCCTACCGGACCGCGTTCCATCTGTCACGCGACGCCGCGGATGCGGAAGACCTGGTGCAGGAGGCGGCGCTGTTGGCCTGCCGGCACCGTCAGACCTTCCAGTCGGGGACCAACTTCAAGGCATGGTTTCTCCGAATCGTCACCAACGTTTTCTATTCGAAATGCCGGAGAAATTCTGGCGGGCGTGCGATGTTGTCCCTCGACGAGGCGACCGAACCCCGGCTCTATTCGCTAGCGCAGGGATCGAATGCCGGCCAGGGACTGGACCCGTCGCGTGAGTTTATCGATCGATTGGATGGCGAGGCCATCAGTGCCGCGCTGGCGGCCTTGCCGATGGAATACCGGGTAGTCACGACGATGTACCTGGTGGACGACATGGCATATCAGGATATCGCGCTGACACTCGGCGTCCCGGTGGGAACGGTTCGCTCCCGCCTCCACCGGGGCCGGAAGCTCCTCCAGCAGGCCCTCTGGGAGGAAGCTACCGACCGGGGCTTGATCGCGCGGGACTGACTACTCCTCGCCCGCGAGGTTGGCCCGGACCGCATTCGCCACCGAGTCGGCCCGGTCGGCCTGGGCGGTATCTCCCTCGGCGCGGAGCGTGTTGGCCATGGTGCCGTAGACCACGCCGTACAGCGAAAGGATCGACGATGAGGGCCGATCCACCCAGCCCTTAGGCCTGTCCCGGGCGACGCTCTTAAAGTGATAGGTATCCCACATCAGCTTCTCGGTGCGCGGCAGGTTCGCGTAGCCGAGTCCCCGGGTCAGAATCACCGAGTCCTTGGGCACCACCGGCTTCATCACCAGCTTCCGCACCAGGCCCTGCGTGATCAGGTAGGGCGTCAGGCCCAGGGTCTGGTCGGGATAGCCGCCCGCGCTCCAGGCGAAGAAGATCGGCCGCTGACCCACGTTGTCCCGGATCAGGAAAATCGTCGCCAGGTCGGAGAGCTGGAGATACTCCGAGCCGAAGGCGATCTCCAGGCTGTCGAACCGGATCCCGCCGTTCTTGGGAACCTGCTGCAGCTCGGGCAGGCTATCGAGCTGGCCCTCGGTGAGACGAAATACCGGCTCGGTGGGGCGCACCCACGTCCCGTTCTTCCACAGCTCGGCGGCTTTGGTCGGATCGAATTCCGGAGTCACCCGTCGCTTGAGCTGGCGCAAGTGCCACCGGGTGTTCATCAACGAGAGGTTGGCGAGGGTGACGTCGGGCCTGATCCCTTCCACTTCCTGGGCGAACCAGAGCGGAAAGGTGTCGTTGTCTCCCGCAGTGATCAGGATGCCATAAGGCTCGACCGACTGGAGCAGGTCGGACGCGAAGTCGCGCGCGGCGGTCTCGTGGGCTCGGCTCGCCGTGACGTGATTGCCCAACAGCGGGATGATTCCGAGGAGCAGGGCAGGAGTAGCGTAGGCCCAGCTCTGTTTCTCCGGAACCCGGTCGTGGAAGAAATCCGCTATTCCCCGCATCAGCGCGCCGATCCCCACGGCAACCCAGAGTCCGAACCCGGCGAAGGAGACTACGAAGAAGTAGTCGCGCTCGCGGACTTCCCGTGCGACCTCGCCCTTCGAGGGATCGACCGGGATGGAGAACCCGTACTTGAAGTTCAGGTAGAAGATCAGGAGACCCGTCAGGGTGAACATCAGGGCCGTGGATGCCCAGAAGGCCCGGCGGTCCCGCTGCCACAGGGAGACCGCGCCCAACAGGCCGGTGGCGGTAAAGACTCCCGTGGCGATTCCGGCCGCTCGGCCCCAGTCCCGCGCGAACTGCCAATTGAGGTACTGGAAGTAGTTCTTGATCTGCGACAGGAAGTCCGCCTGCCGGAGGAACACGGAAGGCTTCCCGTACTGTGCCCGGTTGAGCACCTCGTTGAGCGCGGTCCAGGTGGTCGGTTCGCCCTCGTTGATCGGCGGGAACTGGGCGCCCCGAATAGGCAGGAAGAAGTAGTTGAGCGAGATCCCGATGATGACCGCGAGCACCGAGAGGTAGAGAATCGGCCGCTTGAACTCTCCGGGGTCCCGCCAGGCGGTATAAGCCAGTACGGCCGCGATCATGCCGAGCACCGCGATCTGTTGCTCGATCGGCCCGTCGTGGATCACGCTCCACTTGCCCGAGACCGCCAGGGCCAGCGTGAGGCCCATCGCCAGCACCCACGGGCGCAGGACCATCCCCGGATCGGTGAGCAGCACGTAGACCGCGACGGCCGGTCCCGCGAGAACGCCCATCATGTGATTGCAGGAGCTGAGCGCAATGATGTAGGCGATCAATACCAGCCAGCGGTCCCGGTGGGAGCCAGGCGCGTCGTCGGCCCAGTGCACACCCAGCCACATGACCAGCGCGGTGGAGAGGAGCGAAACCGTGTACACCTTTTCGTTCACCGTGGACTGGTTCCATACCGTCCACATGGTCGCACTCACCAGCACGCCGGCGAACGCCGCGGCCAGTCGCGCCCAGCGGACCGGCACCACCTCCCGCATCCAGCGATCGGCCACCAGGAACCAGAGTCCCGCCGAGAGTGCGCTGGTGAGTGCCGCGAAGAGGTTGATGCGGGCCGCGTACGACTCGCTCAGCGGCAGAGCCCCGAAGGTGTGAGCCAGCACGACGAAGAGCGGGTTCCCTGGCGGATGCGGAATGCCGAGCACATACGCGGCGGCGATGTATTCCGAGGTGTCCCAGAACGCGGTGGTGGGGGCCAGCGTGGCCACGTAAATGAGTAAGACCACCAGCGCGGTCAACGCCGCGAAGAGATACGGAGGTGGTTCTCTAGTTTCGGTGTGCGCGTTGGTCATTGTCTAGGGTAAAACGTGAGAAGTGAGAGGTGAGAAGGGTGGGAGGGGGCCCTCTCACCTCTTACTTCTCACTTCTCACGCGGTTTAGTGCCGGAATTGTCGGCGCCCGGTCATCACCATGGCCATCCCGTGCTTGTCGGCCGCGGCGATGACCTCCGCGTCCCGTACCGAGCCACCGGGCTGGATGATCGCGGTGACGCCAGCCGCCGCCGCCTCATCGACCCCGTCGGCGAAGGGGAAGAACGCATCCGATGCCATGACGGCGCCGCGCGGGTCGTGACCCTGCTGCCGAGCCTTGTGCACCGCGAGGAAGGAGCTGTCCACCCGGCTCATCTGCCCGGCGCCGATCCCGATCGTCGTCTCGTTCTTGGCCAGCAGCACCGCGTTGGACTTGACCGCAGCCACCGCTGCCCAGGCGAAGCGCAGATCCACCAGCTCCGCCTCGGTCGGGCGACGCGTCGTCGGGTATTTCCACTCCGCTTCCGCGGGCTCGAACACCAGACGGTCCTGCAGCAACATGCCGCCACGAACCCGCTTGAAATCGAGTCCCGCGGTTGCCCGCACCACCGGCAGCTCCACGGCGCGCAGGTTCGGCTTGGCCGCGAACACGGAGAGGGCCTCGTCATGGAACGAGGGCGCCACGACGACCTCGATGAAGAGACTGGTGATCGCGACGGCCGTGACCCGGTCGACTACCGTGTTGAATGCGACCACCCCGCCAAACGCCGACTGCGGGTCCGACGACAATGCCTTCTTGAAGGCGTCCTCGGCCGTCCCGGCGATGGCGATCCCGCAGGGCGTCGTGTGCTTGATGATCGCGCAGGCCGGAACGTTCTGCCACAACGAGGCCGTCCACATTGCCGCGTCGAGGTCGAGAATGTTATTGAAAGAGAGTTCCTTGCCCTGGCGCTGTTTCAGATCCCGCAGGCCGCGCGGCTCCTCATCGACATAGAGCGCTGCGCGCTGGGTCGGATTCTCGCCGTACCGGAGACTCATCAGCCGCTCGAAGGACCAACCGATCCGGTGCGGCATCCCGTCTTCGCGCGGCGTGAGGTAACGGGCGATCGCCCCGTCGTAGTCGGCGGTGTGGCTGAACACCTTGGCGGCGAATTCCTGGCGAACGGCACGCGGTACTTCGCCGCGACGGAGCAGGTCCAGTACTCGCCCGTAGTCGGTCGGGTCCACCACCACGATCACCGACTCGTGGTTCTTGGCCGCGGAGCGGAGCATCGCAGGTCCGCCCACGTCGATGTTCTCGATGGCGTCCTCGAAGCTCACCTGCGGCTTGGCGACCGTCTCCCGGAAGGGATAGAGATTGACGGCGAGGAGATCGATCGGGGTAATGCCATGGTTCTTGAGGGCCGCGGTGTGCTCGGCCATGTCGCGCCGCGCGAGCAGTCCGGCATGGATCGCCGGATGCAGCGTCTTGACCCGACCATCGAGGATCTCGGGAAAGCCGGTGATCTTGTCTACCGGTTGCACCGGCACCCCCCCCGCCTTGAGCGCCGCGTGAGTTCCGCCGGTGGAAATGATGTCCCAGCCGAGGTTGACCAGGCCCTGCGCGAACGGCAGGATGCCGCGCTTGTCACTGACCGAGATCAACGCGCGCGGCACGAGGGCTCCATCACGGATTCGACTCCACGGGCTGAGGGAGTGGGATCGGGCGGCCTGCCTCCGCGGCGGCCCGGACTACAGCCGGCAACAATCGATGTTCTGCTTCGAGCACCCGCGTGGCGAGCGTCTCCGCGGTGTCGCCCGGGAAAACCGGGACCCGGCTCTGGGCCAGGATCGGTCCCCGATCGTATTCCTCGTCCACCAGGTGGACCGTACAACCGGAAACCTTCGCCCCGCTCGCCAGCACCGCCTGGTGCACCCTCAGGCCGTACATGCCTGGTCCACCGAACGATGGGAGCAGCGCGGGGTGAATGTTGATGATGCGATCGCGAAAGGCTGCGATGACAGCCGGCGGCACCAGTTTCAGGTATCCGGCGAGGACGATCAGATCCACGTGGTGCTGACGGAGCGCCTCCAACCACTCGGCGTCATCGGCGGGGTTCCGGAACACCACCACCGGGACCCCGAAAGCCTTGGCGTGCCCCAGTCCACCGGCGGTCGCCCGGTTGCTCAGTACCAGCACTACCTTGGCGCCTCCGAAGTTCCGAAGGCTCTCGAGCAGCGCGAGGAGGTTACTGCCTCCGCCCGAGACGCACACGGCGATCTTCAGCGGCATGGCGCAAGAAACTAAGGGGGCAGGGAGGGATGGTGTAGGGGTCCGAGCCAATCCGAACGTCGCCAACCGCGCGACGGCCGATCGGCTAATCCGCGATCCTGCCTGAATTTAGACGCCCCTTCCCGGATCGACCGGCCGAGTCCGCCAAATTGGCCCCTCTCTTGCCCGTATGTCAAGCAAATCAGCACTACACAGGCGCAGCCACCGAGGGGGAAGGTATGAGAACCGTCAAGGATTTGATCGGTCGTGGAGCTGGCGTCCTCGCGATTGCCGCCAGCATCCTGTCAGGTGGCTGCGAGGCCACGGTCAAGGAGAATGGGCTCCAGATCCAGCGGATCATCGCCGGGGTGACCGACGCGTCGGGCACCATCCACGCGTCGCTGGTTCAGGGGGACGCGCCGAACCCGAACGGCGGCCCGACCAACACCGCGGCGGGTTTCGCTGCGATGGTGACCGGCGGCAGCTCCCAGCAGACCATTACCGGGTCGGCGGCCTATACTCGAATCGTGGTGGCCATGCCGGGCGCCCGGAACTACTACGAGCTGACTGTTCCCACGGGCACCGTCACCCCCATCATCCTGCGCGCCTCGGAGAATCTCTCCAGCATGAACCTCGGCGTGAGCTATGCCGTGGGCGATGCCAACGTGATCGGGAAGTACACCGAGCAGACCGTGAAGATCATCAATGTGGGTAATGGTGACGTCCAGGTCAGCGTCTCCTGGAGCGACACCAGCGACGTGGACCTCCACGTGGTGGATCCCGCTCTAGAGGAGATCTACTTCGGCCACCTCACCTCGGCGAGCGGCGGTAAGCTAGACCTGGACTCTAACGCGGCCTGCACGCAGGACGAGCCCAGCTTCCCGCACAAGAGCAACGAGAACATCGTGTGGCCGGCTGGTCACGCTCCTCACGGTACCTACACCGTGCGGCTGGCCTACTGGAGCGCGTGCAACATAACCGCAGGGACCGACTACGTCGTGACCGTCGCGACCAAGGGCGGCGGGGCCCAGGTCTTCACCGGGCATTTCACCCCGCCGGGGACTGGCGGTGGCGCGGGCAGCGGGACGGATATTACGACGTTTACGTTCTAGTTAACGAGCCGTCAGCCATCAGCCGTTAGCCGTTAGCTGTTAGCAAGACCGTCCTAAGGCGTACGCAAAACAAGAAGCCGCGGGTCCTCGCCAAGGATCTGCGGCTTTTGTTTTGTGACGTATAAGCGTTTGGTGGACGGGACGGCTCACCGTCATTCAACACAAAGGGCACAAAGAACACGAAGAACACAAAGTCATCTTGAAGAACTTATTTAAAAGTGTTTTTCTTTGTGCCCTCTGTGTCCTTTGTGCACTTCGTGTTGAAGCGTCTGGATCAACCAAGTCGCCAAAGTCTTACGGGAAGCAACTGACTGCCTCCGCCAACAGCTAAACAGCTATCCCTCCACTGCCGCCTGCAATGCCGCCTTGATCGCGGGATAGTCCGATTCCAGCAGGGTCCGCGGATCCAGCAACACGTGGCCCTCAGCCACTCGCACGATGATCGGTGGCTGACTCAGGCGAAGCCGGACCGCGAGGCCCTCGGCGCCGAGGGGGCCGGCATTCAGAGCGACGAGACTGGTCGGCAACCTGGCCCCGGGGAAGGAGCCGCCTCCCACCGCCGACTCTCCCGGGATGACCTGGGGCAGGAACACCGGCGGACATAGGGCGGCGAGCGCTCTCGCGCGACGATCCAGCTCCGCCTCGTCTAGAGTGAGCATGCGAAGCACCGGGATCTCCCGTCTCGCGACCTCGGGATCGTGGTAGAGACCCAGGGTCGCTTCGAGTGCCGCGAGGGTGAAGCGATCGGCGCGGAGGGCGCGAGCGAAGGGATTGGCGCGGCAGCGAGCGATGACCTCCCGCTTGCCCACCAGACACCCCGCCTGCGGCCCACCGAGCAGTTTGTCGCCCGAGAACATGACGAGATCGGCGCCCGCGGACACTGCGGTCTGAACCCGGGGTTCGGAGCTCAAGCCCCATGGACTCAGATCGAGCAGCAGACCGCTGCCGACATCATGCAGGTAGGGGAGCCGGCGCGAGTGAGCGAGCTCCGCGAGTTCCTCTGACGACGGCGACGTGACGAAGCCAACCTGCTCGAAGTTGGAGCGATGCACTGTGAGAATCGCGGCGGCGCCGTCAATCACGTTCTGATAATCAATGACGTGAGTCCGGTTGGTGGTGCCCACCTCCTGCAGTACCGCGCCGCTCTTCCCCATGATATCGGGGATCCGGAACGATCCGCCGATCTCGATCAGCTCGCCACGCGAGATGATGACTCGTCCGCCCTGCGCCAGCGAATTGAGGGCGAGCACCAGGGCGCCGGCAGCATTGTTGACCGCCAGTCCATCCTCGGCTCCGGTCAGCTCCGCGAGCAGGGTGCGGCAATGGTCCGCTCGCTGGCCTCGAGCGCCCGATGCGAGGTCGTACTCCAGTGAGCTGTACCCCTCGGCTACTTCCTGGATGGCGAGGGCCGCTGCATGGGCCAGCGGTGCGCGCCCGAGGTTGGTGTGCAGCACGACACCCGTCGCGTTAAGCACCGGCTGTAGGGAACGTGTGGTGTGCTCCTGCACTCGCTCGGCGATCTCCGCGGCCCAATCCTCCGGGGGGCCGGCCCGACTCGAGCGTGCCGCCTCCAGGGCCTCGCGCACCGCGACCACCACGACATTGCGCGGCACGGTCGCGAACAAGGCCTCCACTCCGGGGTCTCGGAGCAGGCGATCCACCGACGGAAGCTGGCGCCGCGCGTCCGGGTTCACGGTTTGCCCGCGGCGGGTTGTACGCCCGTTGTATCAGAAACCACGGAATCCTTCTTCTCCTCCTTGATCTCCGGAACCGTGAAGCCCGCCCGCGCTTCCTCGGTGGCGACGCCGTTCACGTTTCGAATCCCCGGCACATCGACCAGATACTTGCCGCCCGGCTTGAAGGCGCTGTCGACGCGCAACACCAGCTTGTCGAACAACGGAGGCCGCTGAGCGAGAAGCTGCTTCAAAGCGGTGGAGTCTGCTGCTCCGGGGCTTGGTCTGCTGGGTAAGTGGATCGGACGCGGCTGGGCAAACTTCGGCTTCTTGCCCGCGAGACTATCTGCCGGTACCGCGGTGGTGTCCCGCGCGATCGAATCCGCCCGCAGCGAATCGATCCTGGCCCGCACCACCAGTTGGATGCTGTCGTCTACCGGTTTGGGAAGCAGCGAGGCCACGTGGACCGGAATCGAATCGGGCAATTCACGGAGCAGCACCTGCAATGAGTCGAAGCGTTGCCGAGGGGCGAGCGGCTGGGTGAAGGTGATCGTGGCAGAGACGCTGTCGTTCGCCGTGATCCCGGAGATGCGAGGACCCACCGAATCGTGGGGGTAGATCCAGAGGGTCGGAATCGTCTTCGTGCCTTGAGGAACCCGCACGCTGTCGAACGCCTCCCGATCTTCCTTCTGCAGGTTGTGGTTGGCGTCGAGCACCGCAAACGCGACGTACTCGCCCTGGGGCAGGGGCCCGATTCGAAATCGCCCCGACGAATCGGTGAGGGTGCGATAGATGAGTGTGTCCGGCATCAGAGCCAACGCGATCAAAGCCTGTCGAGCATACTGTCCGGCGACCCAGTCCACCGCCTGTCCTTCGACCGTGTCGGTCGGAAGCGGGCTGCCGGTCGAGAAGGTGATGACGATACTGGTGTCGGTCTTGTTCCGGCTCAAATCAACGATGCCCGGGAGTAGCTCGATCCGATAGACCCGGTTCGGCTTCCACCCTTCGCGGGGCCGGACCGTGATGCGATCCCGCTTCCATTTGATGCGCGGGATCTCGTGCGAGGGGGAAACCAGGATCAGGCGCTCGAGGTCTCCGGTGCCGAGCCCCATGCTCGGAGTACTCCCCTCGGACACGATCTCATCAAAGCGGAATTCGACGTCCTTGTCCCAGGTGGGATAGACGCCGACCGATTCAGGTACAGTGGAGAGCAGGATGGGTGGAATGTGGTCCGTTGGGCCGCCTGGTGGGGGGGCCATCTTTGCGCATGCGAGAACGGCGGACAGGGCGAACAGGGCGGGAAGGCGGTAAGGCGGGAAAGCGGTCGGGGCGGACGGGCCTTCACGTTGACCCCATTCCATGTCCGCCCTGTCCGTCTTGTCCGCCCTGTTCGCCCGGCGTCTCATCCAACCAGCCGTCGGTGCTTTTCCGCCAGCACCGCGTGCTGCTCGCTCCAGCTGCTCAGCTTCTCCCGTTCCTTTGCCACGATCTCCTGAGGTGCCCGGGACGTGAACTGCTCGTTGCCCAGCTTGGTCTTCTGGTTCTCGATCAGCTTGGTCAGGCGTTCCAACTCGCTCTGAAGCCGGCTCCGTTCCTTGTCGAGGTCGAGAACCTCGCCGAGCGGAACGAAGAGCGAGCTCCGGTCAGTGAGCACAGCACTCGCACCGACGCCGGCCGAGTCTCCGCCAAAGCGCAGTTCGGAAAGCTTGGCCAATCGGCGAATGGTTCCCGATTCGTCGTGAAAGGCTTTCTCTGCATCCTTGCCCGCGGCCGTGACCACTGCCCGGACCGATTTGCCGGGCTCGATACCATACTCGGCTCTGATCTGCCGGACCGCGACAACCAGTTCCTGAACCAGAGCGAAGGCACGCTCAGCGTCGGCATCATTGGCGCGGCGGTCGGGCCGTGGCCATGCCGAGATACTGATTGACGCTTCCGCGTCCCGACCCGGTAGTCGCTTCCACAGCGCCTCGGTGATGAAGGGCATGATCGGGTGCAGCAGTTGGAGCGCAATCTCAAAGGTCCGGGTCGCGACCGCGCGGGCCACATCCCCACCAGGCTGATCGCCGTAGAGTCGCGGCTTGATCTGCTCGATGTACCAGTCGGCGAAGTCGCTCCACAGGAAATGGTAGACCGCGTTCGCCGCCTCGTTGAGCCGGTACTTGTCGTAGGCCTCGGTCGCCTGGATCACCATCGCGTTACAGCGGGAGATGATCCAGCGGTCGGCGAGCGTCAGCTCTTCCGGCTTCACCACACCCCTGTGATTTCCTGCCAATGGCCTGACTGCTCCCTCGCGGCTGCTCGGAACAGACTTACCGCCTTCCCGCGTTTCCGCCGAACCGCCTAGGTTGGCGAGCACGAACCGCCCCGCATTCCACAGCTTGTTGGCGAAGTTCCGCCCCGGAGAAAACGAGGTCTCCAGATCGCTCGGGTCGAGGATGACGTCCGTGCCCACCGCCATGCCGGAGATTACGGTGTAGCGGAGTGCATCCGCTCCGAAGCGGCTTACCACCTCGAGAGGATCGATGCCGTTCCCCAGGGACTTGGACATCTTGCGGTGCTGTGTGTCT
>Ga0207648_10000560_pt1 | contig 41654 bp, 38 predicted proteins | sample KBSMisM32_FD_184310 | JGI IMG/M metagenome (GOLD analysis project Ga0207648, IMG submission 184310) | Miscanthus rhizosphere microbial communities from Kellogg Biological Station, Michigan, USA - KBS Miscanthus M3-2 (SPAdes) (version 2) | ecosystem: Host-associated > Plants > Roots >... | reverse complement strand
CTTTACTCTTATCATGAATATCATTCAATTTATTTTTTACAAAATCAATATCAGCTATGATTGCGTTGGTTAGTTGCTCTACCATTTTCGCCTTGGGAAACCAGATTTGAGACTTGGCACTTGTTATGGGATCCTGCAACATTTCCTCAAGGTATCGTAGCGAGTTTTGAGTTGAATGATTGATTGCCGTCTGCGAAGACTCAAGGCTTGTATTTAAATACCGGATCGCTTCTTCATTTGGGCTGTTTTTGCCAGTACAGGCAAAAAGTAACACGGCAATTATAGCCAGAAAAACAAACGAACGGAGAGAGTTCATAACTTGATTTTTCAGATAACGCAGCAGGTAACGAATTATTTTAAACTGATCTCTCCCTACTAAAACTATATATTCTAAATGCTGTTACTTTTACCGGGATTTTCTTTTATGTCGGACAATCTTCTTTCTGCCATTCAACAATACATTCCTCTTTCAGCCAAAGATGCTGAAGTGGTGCTTTCCCTATTCAAAAGGAAGACTATTGAAAAAGGAGACTATCTTTTGAAAGAAGGAGAAATCTGCCGTCAATTATATTTAATAGAAAAAGGTCTCCTACGCTATTTTATTAATGATGATGGCAGGGATATCACCCATTTCTTTGCTGCCGAAAATGATTTTGCCTGCAATTATGAAAGCCTGCTTAAAAATAGCCCAAGCCGGAAAAATATCCAGGCAATTGAAGAAACCACTGTCTGGACTATCTCACAGTCAGACCTGGACCTTTTCTATCAACAAATAGAACATGGTGAAAGATTTGGCAGGTTACTGATGGAAAAAGAATTATTGAATACTATATCGCGCTTCCTGGAGCATTATACCCACAGCCCTGAACAACGATACCAGGATTTCCTCACCCAGTTTTCCGCTTTGCAACAACGCATTCCTCAATATTATATCGCTTCGTATGTAGGCGTTCAGCCCCCTTCACTTAGCCGCATCCGGAAAAGAATGGCTAACCTTTCCTGAATTTATTAACCCAGGTTAACCAAAAGGTTCATAAATCAAATGAATTTTGCTTTATGAACACAGAAAATCTAATTCAACATAATCAACAACTTATTCGGGACTACTTTAATGAAGTATGGAATAAAGGCAATCTCGATCTCCTGGATGAGCTGTTATCCATTGATTATTTAAATCACTCCTCCTCTATTCCGGATGTACCCCCAGGACCCGCAGGATTGAAACCCATAGTAAACGCCATGCGGATTGCATTTCCTGATCTGCATTACACAATACAGGATTTAATTGTAACATATGACAGGGTTGTAGCCCGGGTGAAAATGAGCGGCACACACACTGGCGATTTCTTCGGTATACCTCCTACCAATAAAAAGATATCCGTTAACCAGATCAATATTGAACACATTACAAATGGAAGAATATCCGAACACTGGAGAATCACTGATGAAAATACAATGATGAAACAATTAGGAATGAAATAGCGATTTTATTCTTCTTCCTGCTGATACATTTTTAACCGCCTCGACAACCGGTTAATCGCTTTTGCCATACGCGCCACTTTTGTTTCTTCACGTTTTGCACCGTATATCCATTGGATATAATATTTCTTTTCACTGTCTGAAAGAGATTCAAAAAATCGTAAAGCGGAAGGTTCATCTTCCAAACAGATCAATAATTCATCTGGAATCTCCAGAGGATCTTTATCGGGATACAACACAACCTGCACCCAATCACCTTCTTTCTTTTTTATCTTAGTTCGAATTTCTGCTTTCACCGGAAGAAATAGCTTCCCATTTTTCATGGGCATCAGGTGATATTTCTTTATCTCGAAATCATCAATTGTTCCTTTCACCCTTGTCCACCGAAATGGCGCATTGCTTTCCTTAAATGCTTTTGGAAGTGCAACATAGGTCCATCCACCCTTCCCGGGGTATTTTTCCAACTTAAATTTCTGATTAATAAGCGGCTTCATTTATTTCGGGATTCATAATCCTTTCAGACCCAAATTTATTAACCAGCAATATAATGAACCCTATAAAAAAGGGCCACCCCGAAAATTATCGGGATGACCTCACCCAACACCCGCGAACATTTGCCAATCCGCAGGTGGTTATTTCGCATCATGCTTCTTCAACAACTCGGCAATCTCTTTATAATTCTTTTTCTCTGCATTTTGTAACGGAGTATTCCCTACAAAGTCTTTTGTGTTTGGGTCATTAACTCCATTTTTCAACATCCACTCGGTCATCGATGCATGGCCATTTCGAACAGCAGCATGAAGCGCCTGGTTATAATCCTCCTGGTCAATTACATGTGGTTTCACCATCGCGGCCATTTTGGTATCCCCGCTAATAGCCACATGGTAAAGGAGTGAAAACTTATGTGGACCATCCACATTAGCAATACCCGGGATGGTTTTGATAAAAGCATGAACTAAATCGCGATCTCCCAGCATGGCACTGCAATAAATGTCTTTTCGGGCTCCATGGTCCATCAGGTAGTTGGCAATATCCCTGTTTCCCACATGAGAAGCTCCGCCAAGTGCGGTTTCAAAATCTCCCCCACCCCAGTCCCAGCAGGCATTGACCACCATCGGCTCCTTTTCTACCATTTCCTTCACTTTGGCCAGGTCAAAATGTGCCACCCGGACAAATTCTGAAACCATATCTGTTGGTAAGGGTGGCTTTTTCTCGAAATCAGGGAAATCCCTTTTTCCTTTTATCCAAGTTCCTGCAAAAGATGGAATTGCTGTTGCCGCCAATACAAAGGACATTGATTGTTTGAGAAATTTTCTGCGCTTCCCGGCGCCTGATTCATTTTTCATACGCGTAATTTTTAATTCCTGTAAATATGACTGCGATAGCGAGGGTTTTCGACAAAAATATCTGTCCATTTTGCGTTCAATTTCCGTTCACCCATTCAATGCCGTTTAAATTCCGGCTATTTTCCTATTTTTCGTTTATGTCTGATATTGAACTGATTGATACCTGTCGTAAGTTGATCGAAGAAAAATTCCATCTGCCTGGAAACGGCTCCTGGAAGCAACGGGATTTTCAATATCTCTCTGACCTGATAATGGATCGCACCGGATCAAGGATCAGCCTGTCAACGCTTAAACGGATCTGGAAAGGAGCCGACAACCATCTTCCCCAACTTTATACACTGAATGCCCTTGCCCAGGCACTCGAATTCAATAGCTGGAATGATTTTAAGAAACTGCAAGCTCCTATGGAATCTTCCGCATCATCTGGTTCCCAGAACAGAAGTGATCAGACAGCCACCTCTACATCCTATTCCAATAAGTACTGGCTGATTCTCTCCATAATACTGATAATAGCAGTTCTGGCCACAGCCTGGTTCTTTATTTCCAGCAAAAAGCTAAACCCGGATGATATAGTATTTAAAAGCCGTAAGAATATATTGGCCGGAGTTCCAAACACCGTGGTCTTTGAATATGATATCTCAAAAACAGGAGCTGACAGCGCATTGATCCAGCAGTCCTGGGATGAGCGATTTAGAGCGACAGTGAGCAAGAACAATCACTGGCAGACCTTTATTTATTATTATCCCGGGTATCATACGGCAAGACTTATTATCGGTAAAAAAGTTATTAAAACTGAGAAAGTCAATATTTCCACCAATGGATGGGAAGCGCTGGTGGATGGGGATGTGGCACCAAAGACCCCTTATTACCTGGCAAAAGAGGAGATCAGATCCGAAGGCAGATTATATGTTTCAAAACAAACCCTTTTGAAAAATGAAATACCCATTACAGATAAAGAATACCGGGTTAACTTTTTCAATGTCGGGAACCTGCCGTTAATCAAGTCTGATAATTTCGTTTTTGAAACAAGAATAAAGAATAGTCTGACAGAAGGTGCACTGGTCTGTCAGAGTTCCCAGGTCAATCTTATTTGTGAAAATGGATTTATATCTATTCCCTTTTGCAGTCCTGGTTGCGCATCCAATATCCATTTACATGTAAGTGATGTTTTTAAGAGTGGGAAAACCTATGATCTTTCTTCTTTTGGCACCGATCTTTCTGACTGGAGAAAGATCAGCATCCGATCCATCAATAAAGACATGACGGTCTATGTCGACGATAAACCAGTTTATCATCTTCTTTACTCAAAAGACCTTGGCCGGATAGCCGGCTTTCATTTCAGTTTTTTGGGTTCTGGCGCAGTTGACGAAATCCGTTTGGCAGATGATATAAAAGAAACCTATCATGAGGCATTTTAGATCATCGCTGCCACAGACTCCTGGTTGAAACAACATTCCCTGCTATTGATTCCATGCGATCGCGGAGAAAAGCGTTTGTTATCCCGAGATTATTTAATGGCAATCCCATCATTAATTTTCCACCTTCTGTTATATAAAAGAAACTGGGTTGTATATCCGCATTCTTTTTCAGCAGGGTATTGTTCATTGCCTCCAGTTGTGAAGGCGGGTTACCCAGGTTAACGGTTAGCCAGATATACCTGGTGTTGCCACTGATTTCTACTGCAATAGGTATATCCAATCCTTCCTTTGTAAGCGTTACAGAAAATTTTTCCTTTCCCGCGTCTTTTACCAGGTCCTTCACATCATAGCCTAATTGCACCAGCTTATCCCTGAGCTGTACACGGGTAATTTGGTCACAGCTTTGCTGGCCGTGGGCAGAAGTTATTATGGCAAAAGAAAGTATGAAAAGGGCGGCAAAACGATAGAGTTGGTAGCGCATAGATGGTTCGTTTTGGTGAGCCTGCAAAGAACAAAACTATTCAGTGGCAGCCCATCCGTGCTGATGGGTATTTTACCTAATCCCCTTATCCGGGGAGCAAATCACGTATTTCGGGTATAGGCAGGATTCCCGAACGGCTGCATTTTTGCACTGTCAAAACCAACCAACCATGAACCTTATGCCTATGCAGAATAATAAACTTATCGCACAACTCTGGATGGATTTCCTCAATAAAAAAGATATTGAAGGAATTTGTGCGGTAACATCAGACACGTGGAAAATGCACGGTGCGCTTCCAGATATGCCAGAAGGACCGGAAGGGGTACATAAGCTGTTTAATAGCTTTGGTCCTGTTCAACAAAAATGGATCATTCGGGATATTATTGCTGAAGCTGATAAAGTAGTTATAAGAGCCGTCAATTATTGCAGGCAGGATAGTTTCTTAGGCATACCAACCAATGGACGCCTACAGGTCTTTACTGCCATATTCATCCACCAAATAAAAGATGGACGCATACAGGAAACCTGGCGCAATGCTGATGATCTCGGCAGACTGATGCAGGTAGGCGGAAAAATTGTACAGGATCTACAGGAAGCAGTTTAGATTTAAATATGCGGCAGGCAGAAGTCACCCGCCCCGATAGTCATCGAGGCGGGATGGTTCTTTCATTCTGACGTTCTGGAATTCTAATTTTTACTGTATTCCTTCACTACTGCCGGCCACATGGTTTGAATCTCTGCTATCATTTTTTCAAAGGCTTTTCTTTCTGTTGATAAACGCAGATTATCCACCTCATCCTGTTTTTTCCAGGCATTAGCCTTTTTATTTTCATTTTCTGTGGCTTCTGCCAGGGCATACAGATATTCAGTCTGCACATCAAAAAGCGCCATTGATGCGGTGGTTACTACATTTACTTCTTTATTCTTGAGATAGCCAAGGCTGAATATATTCTGAGCTCCATAATTCTTTGTGCCTATTTTAAACTCTGTGTCAAAAGTGTAAACCAAAAGCATATTTGCTTTCATTTTTGCGGCGGCAAGTCGCAGGTCTTTTATCGATTTATAATTATAGGGAAGCAATAGTCGGTTAAAGGGTGCTGCCTGTCTCACACCACTCATGTCATTGAGTTTCTTTAAACCTTCATCCTCGCCGGCATCCCTGGTAAGGATCAACGAAAAATTCTGGTCGGGGCCATTGAGACTTCTGTGATCACGGTGATAACTATAACTTGTGTACAGGGGATGCTGAATCCTGGCAATGGCAATATTTACAGGAAAATCAGATGTTGGTTTATTGGAAAGCAATTTGGAAATATCTTCATCTGCAAGTGTTGAGATCTTTACATCGCTACCCGGAGTTACATATTTGAGACTGCAGGAACTGGCCAAAGCAATAAGCGCCAGTGCATATAAAATGCGTTTCATGGTTTCTGGTTTTAAAAGCAGGATGCAGGAAGTTGAGTAATTGCATATTTATCCCGTAACATTATTTTTTCTGCCTGAACAATGAATGAGGGCTATCCAGGTCCCACGCTCCCCTCTTTTAATAAGGTAACTTTATTCATTCGCATGAAGTAAAACCTTTACAATGAAATACACAGGACTATTACTGCTAACGGGCCTTTTCTTAACCACAACTCTTTTGGGACAGTACCGTAAAACAATATTTGTAAAAGCTGGCGATGATGTTGCACAAGCCTATTCACCCAACGGCTTTTACCGATTCCCCCAGTTTACAGCAGCTTCATTATATAATGTTAAGCGACAGGGACAATCCAGTATGTTATTCAATTACAACCTTTTTACTGATCGCATGCAGTATATCAATAATGAAGGTGATACTATGGATATGATGAATCCTATCCGGTTTGATTCCATGGAGGTTGACAAAACCATTTTTTACTATAAGTCGGAAACCGGCTTTCTGGAGCTGATTGGAACAGCATGGCCCGTTCGTCTTCTAAGCAAAACTGATATCAAACTAAAAACGGAATCAATAGGCGCTTATGGAGGGTCCAATACCACTTCTTCGGTAGGCATGATGAAAACTGTGATGGTAGGTACTACTATGTATAATTATAAATCGAACGAAAACATAACAATTAAACAGTCGGTTGACTGGTACTGGATGGGCGGGGATGGACATTTGATGAAAGCAACAAAGAGAAACCTGTTTTCTCTGCTACCCCCTGAAAAGGCCCGTAATGCTGACAATTTTATCAAACAACACAACATTAAATTCGACAGAGAAGCTGATCTCATCAAATTATTAGTAGCATTACGATAATCGTGTTTCTACGATAAATATCTATTTTCTTCCGAATCAATTATTTGGGAAAGCAAATTCCGGCCTGTTTTTCATTGGCAGTCCATTGAAAGTTTTTTTTCAAGAAAGCAGTGGCATTGCTTGACATAACTCCCATTTTTATGTAGGTTTGTATCTCCTCCCATCCCATAAAAAACACAGAAGTATATTCTTTTTAATTTCCGCGTCCTCTGGGATCCTTAACCCTTTTTTCCAGAAACTAAAAACTTTTGTGTATGAAAAAAATCAACGCGTTATTGAAGAATGAAAATGTGCTCGCAACTGTTATCATCGCAGGTGTATTTGTTCTTACTGCAGCGATTACAATTTACGCGCTTTACAAAGGTTAAGACCTGTTATAACTCATTCAATAGTAAACCGGCCACTGGCCGGTTTTTTTCATAAAAAACCTAACTTACCGCCATTACGTATACTTTTTCATGGCCGCTTCAAATAATGATCTCTTTTATTCCCGCCTGCCGGTAAATGAAATACCCCTCGGTGAATTGCTGATGGAGGAACATCTGTTTTACCGTTTCCCCGAAAACTGGCATGTAATAATCACTGATGTAGAAGGTTCTACTGCGGCTGTGAACAGTGGCAAACATGAAAATGTGAACCTGGTGGCCACAGGCAGTATGGTGGCAGTACTGAATATTGCCTTTAAAGCCGGAGTAACAGTTCCTTCCTTTTTTGGTGGCGATGGAGCAACCTTTATTGTTCCTCCAACTTTGCTGAATTCCGTGCTTAATGCGCTCTTTAAACACCAGCAGAATACTTTAAGATCTTTCGGGTTGCGTATACGGGTAGGCAATGTCCCTCTCCAGGATATCTACGCCAAGGGTCATTTATTACTAATCAGCAAACTGAGAACTTCTCGCTTATTCACTATCCCGGTTATATTGGGAGATGGTCTTTCGTATGCAGAGCATATTATCAAAAGTGAATCCTATCTATTTACCCGGGATGAAATTAATACCAATGAAGATCTCGATCTAAGTGGCATGCAATGCCGGTGGGACACCGTGAAACCACCTCAGAATGATGATGAAGTAGTAAGCCTGTTGGTACTCGCAAAAAGAAATAAAGACCAGGCTACTGTCTTTAAAAAAGTTATTGATACGCTGGATGAAATTTATGGAGCACAGGATAAAAGAAAACCGATATCGGTTCCAAGGCTACGTCTGAAAGGTACAATTGGGAAGCTTGTACTGGAAATGCGTACAAAGTTTGGAAAATATCAACCATTTTATTTGGCAAAAGTATTGATGACAAGCCTGGTAGCGCCCTATTATTTCAAAACAAAACGTGGCAGGAATTATTTAAACCAGTTGGTTGATATGTCTGATACACTTATACTTGATGGAAAGATAAATACGGTTATCTCCGGCTCAAAACAACAAAGAGAAAAATTATTGAACGTACTTGATGAACTGGAAAAAGAAGGCATTATAAATTATGGTTATTATGTAAGTGAGGAATCAGTGCTTTCCTGCTATGTTCGCAGCCTGGATGAAAGTCACATTCATTTTGTAGATGGTGCAAAAGGTGGGTATACACAGGCTGCAGGAATGTTGAAAAAGAAACTAAAAAATCTCCCGGCTTCTTTATAAATTTACCTGAGTGTAAACACTTATTTGTACGTCCCGCTCTGATTTAGTGCGTATTAGACAAGCGTTAAAAAACGCTAACAAACACCGTCTTTTACCTTCCTCCTTTGCGCCTTTTGTTCAATACCTTCAATGATTTGTATCAATCATCCGAGGCCCTGACAAAAGCTGTTATACAACCATTAATCACTGTACCCATGATCTTAAACCTATTATTGATGCAACAAAAAATGGCCCGTCCGGAAGACAGGCTGCTAACCGTTGAGGCATTTAAAGAAGGATTGATAAACGTGAATCTTAATGTTGGCGGCCAATCAACACGTAAATGGGCCCGGGAAAAACACTGGCCTGCTCCCTGGTTTGGCTTTAAGAAGACCTTTATTCGTAAAATGCTCGAAAATGATGAAACCTTCACGGAGGTCCTGGAATCAGGCAACGTGGAAGTGTGGATTCCGGGATATTGATTTGTTAAAACTTTCCATTTAATTCTGCCTATTTACAGAGCTTTAACGCAAAGTGGCCTGATCCTTCGATTATGCAATGCGATCAATTTTTAGTTCTAAACTTTAAAAACTAAATCGCATGAAAAGTATAATCTCTACACTCTCTGTTTTATTTGTTGGATTGGTATTTCTTTCCTCCTGTGGCTCTAAAGATGTAAAAGAACCTGAGTTCCGTGATATCAGCAATGTAAGGCTGGTAGAACTGGGCGTTTTACAATCAACCGCTGGTGTTGATCTCATCTATTATAATCCCAACAATTTTGGGGTTCAATTGAGTGAAGCACGTGGTGATGTGTATGTTGATAATGCATACCTGGGCCGCTTTGGCCTGGAAGATCAGGTTCAGGTTGGCAAACGATCTGAGTTTACAGTCCCTGCACTTATAAAACTGGACATGATAGGTGCTATAAAAAATCAGCGTGAACTATTGAAGAAAAAAGAAGTGCTGGTCAGAATTGATGGAGTAGCCCGTTTAAGGAAAGCTGGTTTTTCCCGTGAAGTACCTATCAGGTATGAAGCCATGCAAAATATTGAGAAATTGAGATCACTCGTTGCCCTCTCCAAATAATCAATTATCCTTATCAGTAAAACTCAGGGCTATGGTTGTTTCATATTGCCTGTAACTGGTGATGCCCACGTATCCGTCTATTTCAGCAGCCATTTTTTGAACAGGTTGAAGACTATAAGGCGCCTGAGTTTTATTGAGGATATTAAAATCCTTAAAATGCACGAGTACTATCTCATGATAGCGTTTTGCGCTAATACGGATATAACTACTTTTTGATAACTCCATGATCGCATTCAAAATCTGCCCGATAATATTAGACAGGGTTTGCTTTTCACAATGAACCATAAATCCAGAAGATATCTCATTGAGAATCAGGTTATGGTTTCGCAATGCGAATGGAAGAGATGATCTGACTGTATTGTCAATCAGGTCATAAAGGGAAACTGAACGCTGTTCCCGCGCGACTTGTGTTCCTACCATCTTACTTTCTTTTTTGTACTATACCAGTGGCCCACCTGATGGTGACTTGACTTTTGTTGTCAATAGGGTACGGTTATATTGCTACTAACTAAATTTTTGAAAACCGGCCCAAAGGCCGGATGATTTCATAGAGAATTTTTCAATTATATCAGATAACCAGAAAGGGTACGCTTTCCTCATTTTCCGGTGTTCGAACATTAACCGGAGATGATTTATAATTCTTATTGCAAAACAATAACCAAAATTTTATACCTGTTTTTCAGGAGGGTTTAAACGGAGAACTAAATACTGTGTGGATTTTACTCCACAACCCGATAGATATTTCGTCCCAAAAAATGGCTAATACCACAACGTACGGGCCTTTTTGAGTGATTTAGCACCCTGGTGGACTATGGCTAAATTGTTGCCTTATTCACATATAACCCTACGGCTCTGTACCGGGTTGATCTAACCCGTTTGAACACTTTCACCTGAATCCTATTACTCATTATACTCAAAATACATGACTATGCATTTTACGAAAGACGATCTATTGGGCAAACACTACTCCTGGAATCCACAGGGTGGCTCAACCACACTCACCGGACAACCCAGTCGTCGTTTATTCGACCGTTTTAATGGCGACCAGGTATTGTTCATCATTAATTCTTATGCTACTCTCGTAGAAAAATTCACATTAGACGAGGCGAGAAGAATGGAAGAATTGATAACTGATTACCTTCCTTTAGGCATCAAAAGTGAAATGTCAGTGTTCAACTGGCTAAGAGAAACTTCTTTGAAACCGGCACTGGCGTAATCTTTTTTTAAAATCTTATCTATTGCGAAAAATCAATGCGAAAAAAAAGGCCATTGAGTGAAACTCAATGGCCCGGCTTTCGCCGCAGATATTTCTAATGGATACAGCCCGGTTACCCGATAATAACCGAAGGCTTCCATGATTGATCTGTAGATGTCATGAATACCTCCTTTTCTTTGGTGAGTAACGAATTTACGAAAAATGTTTTTACCTGTTTCAATTCTGCACCAACAGTTTTTCCGTACGAATCAATTTTCCTCTCTCATCTGTTACTTTTAACACATATATACCATTTGCCAATCCTCCTGTTTCAATCTTCGTTGCCAGGTGTGTGCTGAATTGTTTCTTCAATACTCTTCCATTCATATCAATTATTTGTATTACACGATTTGTACCTGCTCTGTAGTTGTAAACAATTACAAATGATCTGGCAGGATTGGGATAAACATCCAGGCTCTTATCACTGGTATTTTCCTGGATCGTGTTGCCTATGGTCACCAGATCATTGGTTGAACGCATGGAAGGTCCAGAATAAGTAAATTCCAGGATACTTCCAGGATTGGCCGGAGTTTGTGTTACTCCACCCGTAGGACCTGAAGTGGCACCACTGGAATCACAGGCTACATATATTTTCAAACCATCAGGAGATACAACCACATCACGGAATCGGCCTTTGCCCCGGAAATAATTGATGGTATCTGAAATAATAGTTTGGCCATCATTGCTCAATTTGAAGCGGGTAATAGTCCCACCTTTCAATGTTGTAACCAGCAAAGAATTCTGCCAGCCTGGTATCGCCGTATTACCATAAAATTCTGTTCCTGATGGAGCCATTGAAGGCCATGTAAGATTATCTGTCCCTTCCTGGGGCGGGTTGGCTGCAGGATAAATGGAGCGAAGTGGCTGCTTTGCATTCAGCGTAGCACAATTGTTTTGCTCATTTACTACTGCAAATCCACCAATGGTCCTTCCATTATAATTTCCATCACAGAAACCGGATACCTGTGGCCATCCATAATTTCGTCCTACTTCAATTGCGTTGATCTCGTCATCACTATAAGGGCCATGTTCTGAACTATACAATATGTCTACTCCATTCACATTTCCCCAAACCAATCCTTGCGGATTGCGGTGTCCAAATGTATATACGGCAGTTTTCTGACCGGCATTGCTGAATGGATTATCAGTTGGGATCCATGAACCTCCAGTGAGTTCTGTATTCAGTCTAAGGATCTTTCCTTCATAAACATTCAGGTTTTGGGCGTTGTTGGTCCGACTCGCATTATCAAATTGTCCTGCCCCCATATCACCCACTGAATAATACAACTTGAGGTCTGGTCCAATTGCCAGGCGTGCAGAATTGTGATCATTACTTCCCGGAATGTCTTCCAGTACGGTTACTGGAGATTCCAGCACTTTAGTACCGAAATTATAAGTGTACCGTTCAATTCTTGTCTTGCGTACTGTGTTGCTAACTGATTGATAGGTATAAGAAATATAAACGTAGGGCTTCCCACTTAGAAATTGTGGATGTAAAGCAAGGCCTAACAAACCATCCTGTCCGCCCACATTCACAAATTTTGAACCCAATGATAAAACAGTTGTCTTTACACCGGTTGAAGGTACCACAAAGCTTACCCTACCTGCAAATCTCTCTGTATACCACAGGTTGTTATCCGGGCCATACACAAGATCATGCGGCATTCGCTGGTTGGAGATAACTGTTCGTTGAGTAAATGTTTCCAGTCCGGGTTGAGTCTGCAAAGTGGTAGCATTAACTGTATTACTATTGGCAGATGTGTTGCCAGCAGCATCCTTTGCTTTTACATAGAAGGCATAAGTAGTCAATGCGGTAAGACCAGTAGCAGTATAGGAAGTTCCGGTAACATTGGATGAATTGATCTTTACTCCGTCACGGTACACATCATAACCCGTAACGCTAATATTATCAGTAGCTGCTACCCAGTTCAACATAATTGTGGTTTGTGTTATACTGGATGCAACCAGATTTCCCGGCGCTGTTGGTGCCTGATTATCCGGAACTGAAGATATCAGGTTGTTACCCGGTATCACTTCACTGGGTGTTGAAGTAGCCTGACCGGGTTTGGCCCAGCCTACTGCCATATTATCGCCCTGGGAACCATCTTTCATTAATGCTTCCACATAGTACAACTGGCCTGCAGTCAATGTAATGGCCGCCGATTTCTGCGTGGCATATTTATTCCATTCCCTGGAATTTGTCCATTGGGTATGATATGCAATCTTCACTTTATTGGCAGAACTGCTGGTGGTGCTTAACCAAAGTTCTGAATTGTCATCACTGGCTATCCAGAACGTATAGGAACCTGTTGTTGGTGGGCAGATATAACCATATACCCTCATACCATAATTGTCAAACGCATTGCTGGGAATTTCGAAGCCTGGCAATGTTCCGGTAGCAGTTGGGTTATTAGGGTAATTGGCATTGGAGGTCAGGTTGCTGACCGCAGTGCCGCTAATATTATTGAAGCGGGCATAATTAATAGCGCCTGTGCCGGTACAAACAGAAGCAGCTGCTGTAGTAACGTTGATGGTGTTACTATTAGCTGATATATTGCCGGCAGCATCTCTCGCTACACAATAAAAACTATAGCTGGTAACAGCAGTAAGGCCAGTAATATTATAAGTGAGTCCCGTTACCGGGGTAACGTTGATCTTGTTATTATTCTGATAAACATCATAACCGGTAACAGCAACATTATCCGTTGCGGCAGACCATGTAAGTGTGAGCGTGGTAGCTGTCACTGCTGAGGCCGCAAGACTGGTTGGCGCTGTTGGGGCCTGCGTATCTGGTGTTGTGATGTTAAGGGTATTACTATTGGCAGAAAAATTTCCCGCAGCATCAAATGCCTTAACATAAAAACTATAGCTGGTAGCATTTGTCAATCCGCTTACATTATAACTTGTACTGGTAACGGGTACACTATTGATCTTTACATTATTCTGGTAAACATCATAACCTGTTACGCCTACATTGTCTGTAGACGCTGTCCAGTCAAGGATCAATGAAGTACCTGTAACGGCTACCGCAGATAAATTGGAAGGTGCAGTAGGCGCCTGCATATCCGGTGCCTCGGTGGTGGTTACATCAATAGAACCGCTTGCAGCACTGTTACCGGCCTGATCAAGTGCTACAATATATACTGAATAGGTTGTCAATTCTGTTAGCCCTGTAACGGTATAACCTGTACCAGTAACCTGTGCGCCATTAACCTTATTACCATTTACAAAAACATTATAGCCAGTTACTCCAATATTATCAGTAGCTGCATCCCAGTTTATAGTAAATGAGTTGTAGCTAATTGAAGTAGCTGCCAGGTTAGTGGGAGCAGTTGGCGGTTCTGCATCTGGTGATTGGGTAGTTGGATTAATTACATTACTGTTTCCTGAAATATTATTTGCAGCGTCACGAGCCACTACATAGTAGGTATATGTTGTAGCAGGTGTTAGCCCGGTAACCGAATAATTTGTTACAGTAACCGGAGAGGAATTGATCTTTACATTATCCTGGAATATATCATAACCTGTAACAGCTACATTATCGGTGGATGCGGTCCATGTCAATGATAATGAAGTTTGCTGTATACCGGAAGCAGCCAGGTTAGTGGGAGCTGAAGGTGCCTGCGTATCTGGATCAACCAGCAACAGGTCTCCAAAATTTCTAGGATACTGCCAGTTATTTCCATCGCCATTCCACATTAGTTGGGATTCCCTGGTACTTCCATTATCATCATCATCATTGGCTATATCAAAGCCAATGCGCAAATTCACTGCAGGATTGCTGATGCCGATATTACTCCACGGTATGGCCATTTCAATAGCGTAACCACCGGTAATTGCGCTCCATGCATGCAGAACTCCGGTTGTCTTGTTTAGTCTTTCCCAGATAGTGGAGCTGTTCCAGCCCTTTACAAATTCGCGGTCATTGGTACCATAGGTGGTACCCCCATTATTGTCTGCATCAATATAAAGTTCAACGGCATCATCATCCCAGTCATTCTGGGAATCGTTGAACAGGTTGCCATCCGTGACTGTAAAAGCCACATAGAGATAGGTGGTGTTCCAAACTGCACCAAACTTTACCACATTGTTTGGAGTGCCGATAATCGTTTTGGTAACATTGGTAGCTACCTGGCCCTGCCAGGCGCTCTCATTAGGATTGCCATCAATGGTGAGATTGGTGGTAATTTTCTTTGCATTGTACGTTAAGGTCTGTGAATAACAAGCAGTAGCGATCAGGACCGCTACAATAGAAAGCACGCTCTTTCTCATAAAAGGGAGTTTAGGTTCGCGAATACTATGAATATAAAGTATTTGTATTATGTATAAGTTATTTAAGTCCACAATCGTAACTTTTAAGTTAATTATGTTATTTAGGATAAGAGTATACGCTTAAAACCAGGGTTTCCCCGGATGCTTTTGATGCCTTATAGATCAATGTTTGGCTTGTGTTGTTCTGTATTCTGTCTTTCCTGCCCCACTTAAGCAATATTGGTTGTGCAGGCTATTTAGGTATTCATATTTGGACTTTTACCCTCTGCTGTCCCTTGGACTTTGTCTGACTGAATCCTGGCAGGAAATCGATGCTTTTGTATCGTACAATTACGAAAAAATGAGGGCTATTTTTTTTCTACCCCACACTTAAACTAATCCATTTTGCGATTGTCCAATATGGTTGTCCTATTATATAATTATGAATAATTAATATTCATTTTATACACATTATCAGCATTTCACAGCGGTTTTTAGGTAATCGGCATGGTTTTTACATTTCATAAGAAAAATCCTAAAGTATGCGCCCTAAACTATTGAGTTTGCTGATTACAGCAATGATTTCCGTAGTCCTGATCTACGGCTGCCAGAAAGAGAATAGCAGTGGTACTACCGATCTTAAAATCCGTATGACAGACAATCCTTTTAATGCAACCGAAGTGAATGTTGACATTCGCCAGGTAAGAGTAAATTTTGGTGATGATTCTACTGGAGGTTGGGTTGACCTGGATACTCATGCAGGTATATATAACCTGCTGGACCTGACCAATGGGATCGATACCTTAATTGCACATGATACTGTACATACAGGTACGTTAAGACAGATCCGTTTTGTACTGGGTGATGAAAATGATATCACTATTGGCGGCATTAATTACCCGCTGACAATTCCTAGTGGAAGCGAATCTGGATTGAAGATCAATTTGAACAAAAGGCTTAATGCAGGCCTTGATTCACTCCTTATCGATTTTGATGCTGCCCTTTCCATCATACAAACAGGAAACGGGGAGTATAAACTTAAACCCGTTTTGAAAATCAAATAATCTTCCCGGGAAAACGAAATAGCAAAGCATCCCGTCTTCTGACGGGATGCTTTGCTATTTCGTACCTGCATAAGCCAGTTTCTTCCACAAATATTCAACAGGTCCCTGCTTAAATTTATTCAGCCATAAATGGCTGATCACAACCTGTATTGCAAACAACAGTAAAGAGAGCAGGTAAGTTTCAGTTAAGCTAAGTTTTCCATACAGATGCAAGCCCCCCGGAAACCAATGAAAAAATACAACCAGATAAAAAACTGTCTGCAACATATAATTGGTGAGCGCCTTCACAGGCCAATGGTATACCATCAACAGGAATATTCCACAAATAGCATAATCTCTCGTAATATCACCAAACCAAATAAGATAAGCGTGCAAACATCCTATCAGCAGAAGTATCAGCATTCGCTTAAAGTAATACGATCTGAAAGCTACATGTTGTTCTTCTGCTCTCTTTAATTGGATATAAAACCCAAATCCAAATAGCATAGAGAAAATGGTGATGAATTTCTTATCGATAAAAAAATGGAAAAGCATCTCCAGCCATTTATCAGAGCCTGGTGTACCCAGAAAAATACGACTGCTGGCATTAACTTCATCTGCATTATTGGCAATGGGAATATTGGCTACCAGGATGCCCAATAAGGCCAACCCTCTTAATGCATCTACTACCCTGATCCGGTTTTGATCTTCTACGGGGCGAAAAGAACTCATATCGGTTTTTGATCCGAAACTAGCCTTAGCAGTAGCTATCATGAAATGCAAAATCCGTTACTTACACCACCTGGGGTCTGAAAGCCAATAAATCTGGCGAAGTAGATATTTTAAAGGCTGAAGTAGAATCCTCAAGAGCATATTCTCAGGCATAAACCCCACTGGAAATCCATTTCCGGAAATCACGGGCTCTCTTCTGGCTTACAATAACCTGTTCTTTTAAGAGCGGTTCCAGGTCCAGTGCAATTTTCCCATGATCTATTGCACGGTAAGCCCGGCAGGTTTTGCGGTTGATCAATATCTGGCGGTTCACCCGAAAAAAATCCTGTTCACCCAGGTTACGGCTGATCTCATCCAGCGTATAGCTGGTCAGATAACCTTCCCCCGGAAATGTTTTCAGGTAACAATAACCATTGTTTAGAAAGGCATACGCTATTTGTTCCTGTGGCAGAATAATAGTCTTACCTGCCTTTGTTACTTCTATCGATACAGGCACATGTGGGGCTTTGACAGCAACTGTTTCTGTACCCTGATTCGCCAATTCCAATGCATTACTTTTTTGTTCCTTCCATTCAAGATAAAGCCACCAGGTAAAATAAAGTACATTGATCAAAACGATGACGAGGATCACAACATAGAATTCATTATACAACCAGTTTGTCTTAAATATATCCTGCTTATAGGCCAGTTTCATAAAAAGCAGGGTAAATACAAAACTCAATAAAGAAGGTAATGCCACACCGAACATTATTTGCAAAAATGTACGTTTTAGTGGCTGCTCACCCCAGCTATATCCTTTATCAAGAAAGCGTATTACAAAGCGTAAGGTTTCCCATAATAAAAGCGCGATCACAAACCCTCCAAGGAGATCGGTATAAAAATAAACAGAAGTTAGTCGCTGGAATAGAGACTCTTCCCGGTTTAACATATCGATCAATTGCGAAGCCACCAGGCATCCGATGATCTTTACCCAGAAATCTTTATATTTTTTCGTCTTCATGGATCTCTTCCTTTTTATTCAACCTGTCAGACATCTGAATTATTGCCTGCCTGATCGTTGGCCATTCAAATTGTGCCAGTCGGTGATACCTGTTCCTGATAAAACGAATGTCAAGATAAGGAGCATTGATTAAATGCTGTCTGGCAAAATTTGCATTGGTAGTATCTACAATATCATCTTTTTCACCTTGCAGAAAAACAACAGGTACACGAATATTCTTCCAGTAAGGCAACATCTTTTCCAACTCTTCCCGGTGATGCATTTTTTCGGTATTGGCAGATCGGAATGTACGAGGAATAAACCAGCGAATAGACCAGTTCTCGATTATCGGTGAAAACCAGAACATTTTTTCCATACCGGGTCCAAGAGCGGGACCTGTCAATATTAATCCATCTACTAATTCAGGATAATCCATCGCCATACGGCAGGCCACTGAAGCGCCATAGGATCCACCCATCACTATAACCGGATGGTGAACCCTGTTCAAACTATCCAGTATCGGCCTGATCATTTTTGCCTGCAATTCAATAGAGGGTTCAGGATTGCCAAAACCTGAATAACCATAACCCGGACGATCAACCGCATATACTCTAAACCTGCCGCGAATGGCGCTATCTGCAAATCGTCCACTGTAATAACTGATTGATCCGGGTGAACCATGTAGCATCAGTAATACAGGGAGACTGGTATCACCTGCACTGGAATAACGCAATCTTCTGCCGTGCGTTTCATAATACTGAATGGAACCATTGATCCTGCGTTCAGCAAATATCTGTTTCAATTCCTCATCTGATTTGCGAAACTGATAGTAGTGGTCAACAACATAACAGGCAATGATAAATAACCCGATCAGTACTATCAATACTCTCAATATTCGTCGGAACCATCGGTGTTTTCTCTTAGGTTTAGCCATAGTTGCCGGGTATTCAGTTAGGTAGACAATTTCCTGTCAATGAAGTTAGCGTATTAGCGATATTTTAATAATCACAGGTCCATTAATTGGTTAATTTCACATTCTGTTTCGTGCAAACCTTAAAAAAACATATCGTAACCTTACTTATTACAGGGCAATTCCTTCTTTTTGGCTGCCCATTATTTTCTCAAACTGCCGCCCCACAACCCCAATACGTTGATTCAATCAAAGTTCATTTCCTGTATGGATCAAGACCATATACTAAATATAAAAAGTCGGAGCGTAAATGGTTTGGTGGAGTGCTCGGCGGACATGTGGGAATTGAAACTGACAGCGGCCATATTTTGAATTTCAGGATGAATGGAAATTTCCATCTATTCACGAATAATAGTAAAAAACATAGCCGTTTTGACGATATGGACTATACTGATTTCTATTCAATCTTTGGAAGTGATCCGGACAGCATTAAAAGGGCGATCATTACCATTCCAATTACCAGGTGGCAAAAAGAGAAACTGGACAGTATTAACGCTCAATACCTGAAAGACTGCCCCTATGACTATGCATTGATCGGGATGCGCTGTAGTGCAGCGGCTTATGAAATACTCGGTCAGTTGGGGATAATGAAGAATTATTCACACAGGAAAACCTACTGGAAAATTTTTTATCCAATGAAATTACGCAAGCGTGTGCTTGATAAAGCCAGTGAAAATAACTGGACGATTGAAAGACAGGAAGGAACCTTAAGAAGAAAATGGGAGAAACACTAGAACCTGTTACCTTCCTTTAATTCCTAAAAATCTTTTTACTCCATCTCTAACGAAGTCGACTACAATTGATCTCTCAATATTCATTATTACGGTAAACAGGATCATCATAGGGATTAAATTTCTGGGTGAATTACAACCCAAAGAAACTACAATCCGTTGCCCGGGGAAATAGAAGCAGCTTTGAATCCCGGGTCATAAAACAACTACAAAACAGGGAAATACCCCTAGAAAGTATAATGGTCAGGATGGTAGCAGGATAAGAATCCTGCTGCCCCTGACCATTCCTATTTACTATTTCTATTCTTTACTCGTACTGTTACTTCTTAAAATGGCTGCAAGCAATAAAATAAACACAGCTCCACCTACAACCCATACCCAGGGCTGTTGGTACCACTGACTTTCCTTTTTTACGTTGATATCCACATCAATTCCTTTCTCCTGGGCAAATGTTGCCAGGGAAAGAAGATTAAATACCAAAAAGGCTGTAAAGAGGGAGCAGGCTCGAGTGATTTTCTGTTTCATACTGAGTTGTTTTTGTGTATTGATTTCTTCAAATACATTCCAGAGAAATTTTACAAAAAGGGTGCCTTTGCTGATGCCAGCAGGTTATGTCCAATCACAACTACAGGATGGGAACGAATGTCTACAATCTCATTGGGAATCTGGCCAAGGCTCTCGGGATTTTGTCGAATGAAAAATATCACCAACATCCCGAGAGCAAATTTGCAAGAAGCGGGCCCGCTGGGCCCTAGGCGGCCAAAGGAAGGTTTGGAAAACTGAAAGCAAATGTGGCTACATTGTTTCTCTGACTGGTCACACTTACCGATCCTCCTATCTTCTCCGCCAGGGGAAGTAATTGCTGAACCTTATTTTCTACAGGGGAGTAATTAAAGTTATTATGATCTTTAATATGTAACAGGATCACATTACCGTATAGTTTAGCCGAAAGACGGATATAACTTTCTTTAGCGTTTTTTACCACTGCTGCCAACAGGCCGGCAAAGATCGAGGCAACCAGTTCAATATCAGTATCAATGAACAGGTCTTCAGGGATATCATTGACAATAACGCTTTTATTGTTGCGTGCAAGAGGCAAAAAACCATCAGTAAGGTTATTGGCCAGTTCACTCAGGGTAATAAAATCCTGAGTGATTTCAGGATACAGGGATTTGATAACTGTCGGCATACTAAATTTTTACAGGGTAATAAAAATTTTCCAACAGGGTACGGATTGCGATTTTTTAAAGGATAAGGATCAGGTTTTTCAAGGTCAGCATTGGTTTTCAGGGATAGGATGGGTGTTTTTCAAAAGGTCGGATTAAAATTGTTTTTCATGGATTGGATCAGGTAGTTTTTCAGGGAACGGATTATCTGTTTTTCATGGATTTGATTTCTTATTATTCGTCGGTTATTCTTCTGTTTTTCGCTTGCTTTGATAACACAAAGAAATATCAACAGGCTGTGGAAAAAAATAGAACAGTCTATTGTTCTGTAGTAGAATTATCAGTTAACGCTTGTAGAGAAGCGCCTACGGAAATTTACGAGAAGGGCAAAAAGTAAAGGTAATTGCTTAGGGGGCTATAGACTTACTCTCAGTAAGTGGTATCAGTATCTTTAAGGTGCAGCCTTTTCCCGGCGTGGAATCAATAAAAAACTGGCCATTCAATAATTCAGAGCGGCTTTTCATATTCTTCATTCCGATACCACCGGTTTTACTTGCTTTGTCAAAACCAATCCCATCATCGGTAATGACCAAAACGGCGTAACCATCTTCTTCCTTGAGTATAATACAGACTTTTTTGGCCATTGCATGTTTAAGGATATTATTGATCTGTTCCTGTGTTATCCGGTAAATGGTCAGCTGTTGCTCACTATTTAATTTCTTGCAGAGTTTTTCGGATATGGAAAGTGAGAAATTCAGATTTGCCGTGGCCTTGATCCGGCCCACCACTCCTTCAATGGCTTCCATCAGCTCAATTTCCTTTTCCCTGAGCGGGATCAACGAATTGGAAAGCCTGCGTATCTCCTGGATACATTCATCTGTAAGCTTAATGGCATCCAGCAAATAATCATCGGGCTCCTTTGATTTGGCAAGGGTGGCCGTGATCATCAGTTTTACGGAAGCGAGGATCTGGTTAATATTATCATGCAGTTCTTTACCAATCTCACTTCTTTCCCTCTCCTGCCCTTCCACAGTAGCCCTCAGGATGGCTTTTTGCTGAAGTGCTTTTTCTTCATCCTGACGTTGCTGGCGCAACACCTGGTCGGTAATATCCTGCAAAGCACCGATCATCCGGTATGCTTTACCATTGCTATCTCGTATGATGAAACGGCGATCAAGAATATATTTAAAACTGCTGTCTGCACAGAGGAACCGGTAATTATCGCTCCAGTGCTCTTCCGTGCTTTTTGAATAGTAATCTATATTACGATTCACCCGCTCAATATCATCCTGGTGAATATGGGCCAACCACCAGGAATAATCTTTTCGCATTTCATCCGGAAATCCAAAAATGCTCACCTTATCATTCCAGATGATCCTGCCTGTGACCATATCCCAATCCCAAACGGGGTCATTGGTAGCTTTTGATACGATCTCATAACGCTTATTGCTTTCCTGGAGCTTTAACTGATTACGTTTCCTTTCAACACAATATTGAATGGTCTTGGCAAGAAATTTTTCATCAATCTCTCCTTTCAACACATAATCCTGAGCACCGGCCTGGATTGCCTGAAGAGCAACCTCTGTGTCTGCCTGACCGCTCAATACAATAATTGGAACAAAGGGAAAGGTCCCGTTAACAGAGAGGAAAGTTTCAAGCCCATTACTATCCGGTAAATTCAAATCAAGGAAGATCAGGTCAGGCTGTGTTGTATTGGAAGCATATAGCAGAGCATCCTTAAGACGTTCGGCATAGGTCATCTTCACAAACTGATATCCTGCCAAATCAAGGTACTCTTTCAGCAATGTGGAATCAAGGGGATTATCCTCTATAATGAGTATTTCCTTAACTTTTTCCATGTCGGATGCTGGCGTTTTAAATTACCGGTAATTTCACAGTATTGAGCCAAAAGTTTTCAATATTCCTGATCACCACAATGAACTCTTCCAGATCAATTGGCTTATTAATATAACAATTTACATAGTTTCTATATGCATCCAGGACATCCTGCTCGGATGTGGATGTTGTCAGCATGACAACCGGAATTATTTTCAGAGCCTCATCAGCCTTGATCTTTGCCAGCACTTCCAGTCCATTTACTTTTGGAAGGTTAATGTCCAGCAAAATCAAATCGGGTTTCCGATTATTATCATTGCAAAATAAATATTCTAATGCTTTTTCACCGTCCGTAATTACTGTGATCCTGTTTTTTATCCTGGCCTCTTTGAGGGCTTCCCTTGCCAGCACAATATCGCCCTCGTTGTCTTCGACGAGTAAAATATGAATTTCCTTTCCTTTCATACGAATTGAATTTAACCCCGTTCGCCGGTAAGTTATAACTAAACTACTCTGTTTGTATGTTTTACGGGGCCAGACCTTAACCTAAACCCGTTATTATTGCTCCTGATCAATTAATAATGTTACTGTCTGTGGTTTTGGGAAACTAAAATAAAATGTAGTGCCATTGCCTGGCTCAGATTCTATCCAGATCTTTCCACCATGTCTCTCCACTATCTTTTTACAAATTGCAAGTCCGATTCCGGTCCCTCCATACTCATTCTTGCCATGCAGACGCTGAAATATGACAAATACCTTATCATAGAATTTCTTTTCAATTCCTATGCCGTTATCCTTCACATGAAATACCCACCCGGATCCTTCATCATTTGCGCCAATCTCTATACAGGGTGCATCCTTACCCCGGTATTTTAATGCATTCCCTACCAGGTTTTGAAATAACTGTTCTAACTGTGATTTATTGCCTTTAATTACCGGCAACTCGTGAACCCTGATCTTTGCTTCGTTCTCATTGATCTTTTGCTCATACACTTTGATCACATTTTTTAACAGCAGGTTACAATCCACCTCGCTATTTTCCTCCACAGTAGTTCCCACCCTGGAAAATTTCAGCAGGTCATTGATCAGTGTTTTCATTCGCTCAGAGCCATCCACTGCAAAATGTATGTATTGATGAGCAGTATCATCCAGTTGGGCTTTGTATTTCTTTTCCAGCAATTGCAGGAAGCTGCTCACCATTCGCAATGGCTCCTGCAGGTCATGGCTGGCCACGTAAGCAAACTGTTCCAGTTCTTTATTTGATTCAGTCAATCTTTTATTCAGCTTACGGAGATCTTCCTGCGCCTTTATCTTTTCCGTGATCACCTCGGTAAACATGATAATACCACCGATCTTATCACTACTGGTTTTCCAGGGATATATCTCATACCGTATAAAGTCTGTTGTTCCATCGGATCTTGGAAAGGCATCCTGCTCCTTGATCTCGATGGCACCATTGAGGCAACGCTGGTGTACCGCTTTCCAGTGCGGCATATTATCAACATCAGGAAACACTTTATAGTGGCTTTTGCCAATTATTTCTTTTCCTTCCAGTCCATAATCACGATACCATCTGTCACTGGCAACCATATACCGCATCTGGTTATCGAACATGGCAATAGCTGCAGGCGTATGCTTTACAAATAATCGTATCTGTTCTTCCTGCTCACGCGCTCTTTGCTCCAGTAATTTGCGCTGGGTAATATCTCTTCCTTCCGGAATCAAAAGGATCACTTTTCCATTATCATCCAAAACCGGTTTAATGGAAAAGTCGATGGTGGCAATGATCCCACCCTTTCCTAAAATATCCGCTTCATATCGGATAAATTCGCCCCTTGCGGCCCGGGCAATGGATTGTTTTAATTGCCCCTGCATTCGTTCGGAGATTGCCCACCAGTAACATTCCCAAAATGGTTTACCGATCACATCATCTATGTGAAGGCCGGCAAAATTCAGGGCTGTTTCATTGGATTCTATCAATATGCCATCAGTTGTCAACAATCCCATGAACTGGTATTGCGAATTGAAGATGGCTTCAAATCTTTTTTGGCTATCCAGTATCTGCTGCTCTATTTCCTTTTGCTCGGTAATATCGATCATGATACCATTATAGAGCCTCCCTTCATCATTTTTCACGGAAAAATTGGATTGAAAGCGCCACCATTTTATTGCTCCATTCGCCAATACAAGTCTGCCTTCAAAGAACCAGGGTGTTTCATTGGCATTCGATTCCCTGATTGAAGTTTTCCAGCGCTCCTTATCATCGGGATGAATTAATCCCGGTATTTTTTCTATTTCTGAAGGTTGTAATCCAAAATACTGGGTAAGCTTTGGACTCACATAGGTAAACCCATCTGTGCCATCATACCGCTTTATCCATTGATAAATGACTCCGGGTACATTTTGTGTAAGATCCCGGAACATTAATTCATTTTCCACCAGGATATTTTCAGCCTTCTTCCTTTCTGTAATATCCCGTATAGAAGCTGAGATCAATACTCCATCTGAAGTATCAATGGGACTAAGGCTTATCTCTATTGGGAAAAGATTTCCTTTCTTATGTTTTCCAAAAAGTTCGTGACCTGTAACGGCGTTCTTCTTAAACCGGTCAGGAATGATCAGGTCGATCTTTTTACCTACCAGTTCATTCCTGCTATAGCCGAATAATCTTTCTGTTTGTGTGTTAACCAGCTGAATGATCTCCTTCTCATTAGAAATAATAATGGAATCAGGAGCGCTTTGAATGATCGAATAAAAGCGTTTTTCACTGAAAGCCAGTTCCTGGTCACGATCTTCTACTTTCTGTTCCAGTTCTGTATTATATCGATTAAGCTGTTCATGTTTCTCTTTCAGATCGGTGATATCCTCTACTATTCCAACTATATAAAGTGGTCGGCCCATTTCATCCCGTACCCCGATCTTCCGGGTACGCATCCAGCGGAGACCATTAACAGTGGTCATAGGCTCTTCCAGTACAATTGGCTTATCGGTATCCAACGCTTCAACATCTTTTTCACGGAAATAATCTGCCTGATCCTTGGGAAAAATATCATAATCTGTTTTGCCCGCTATTTCTTCCCTGGTCTTACCGATCATTTTTTCCCCGGCTCTGTTGATACTGCGAAACCTGAAATTCTTTCCATCCTTCACAAATACCATATTGGGTATATTCTCATAAATGATGCTGGAAAATAATTCAGAACTGGATGCCAGTTCTTCTGCCTTCTTTCGCTCCACTTCTTCAGCAACCAGTTTCCTGTGCGTATCATTGTTCAACCAGGCGGTTCTAAGTATCAACAGGAAAAAGACCAGCATGGATAGAAGAGAGAATAAGGCCAGCCCAAAAGCAGGCTCAAAATAATGCTCGCTTTGTGCCGCCAAATTGATCACTCCCAGCAATAACGGAAAGAAGATCACCAATGGCAAAAACGTCCTGGCTATCCGGCCCCCTGTTTGCGGGCTGGTCAGGGTGGTCATGAATCCACGCTTATAATCGGTAAGTAAAAAACCAAAGGAGAAAAAGAATGAAGAAATGGAAGTACCAAGCGACATTTTCAATACCAGGGAGGGTCCATAATAGATATTGCTGACTCCATAAATAATGCTGGTGAGCATGCCAAGGGAAGTCAGCATAATGAGCAGTAAAAGGCATTGAAACAGTATGGGCCGCTGTTTTTTGGCAAATCGCAGCAGCAGGGTTATCCCCATTACTACCAGGAGAACCGAGCATGTATGGGATATCCTTCCAACCATTAAACCGCCGGTACTGTCTACCTTATCCCGGAATAAAAGTAGTTCCAGTTCCAAATCATAAATGCCAAGAATTGCCAAAATCCTGGATACCCCAAGAACTATCAAAGCAATGCCCATGAACTGGCCAAATCTTTTGATCATGATCAGCCCGGGATTTATGACATAAAGGAATAAGGCCAGCCCGGCAAAATGAATGAAAAGAGCCACTATGGGATTCATACCCGTGGGGCTGTAGGGAAACCGGATCAGAGTAACAGAATTGACAATATAGCCGATGAAAATGATCAGAGTGACGAGTAGCACGATCACTGCCGAAGTAAGTGCAGTAATCCCGAGTCTTTTTTGCAGGCGCAAAAAGTAAATTGGCGTGGCCCCTTTAGATGGATTCATTACAATAGGATATTCTTCTTTTCACAGGACGCTACTGATTTGCGGTTCAAACAAATCACAATATGAATCTAAATTACATTTTCTAAGAAAATAATTATCATTTATTTGGAAATCAAAGGATTTTCTATTCAAGAATTTTCCTTTCGTAATGCAATTGTCTTTAAATACATCAGAAAACAAGAGGAAACACTTATTTAATAACACATAGTTTGAATACAAATACAACATCAATAATGAAAACAGATCAACCAAAATTGCAGAACCGTGTAAAAACCCATCCAAATGCCCATTTTGACGGATTTAACCCGATTCCCGGATTTTCCTTTTCTTTGCTACCCTGCCCAGTAAAAAATAAGTAAAATGAAAGATGTTATTATCCCGGTTGATTTTTCCGCTACCTCTTTGAATGCTGCCCGTTATGCTGCCGATATGCTTGGCGGCAGAAAGGATACCCGCGTTTTCCTGTATAATATGTTTAAGGACAACGACGAAGCAGCTACCTCCAACCAGTACCTGGAAAGCCTGAAAGCTGAGCTGGAACAAAAAGGAGTTACAGGTGTGGAATGTATCAGCGAACAGGGTGATGACCTGATGGATAGCCTGGGCCGGCTTGCCTACCAGAAAACGGCAGAACTGGTAGTAATGGGGATAACCGAAAAAGAAGAATGGAAGCAATTACTTTTTGGTAGTAATACCCTCAAAATGGCCGAGCAGAATATTTGTCCCGTGATGATCATACCTCCAGATGCCCGCTTCAATGGAATTAAAAATATTGCCCTGGCCTCTGATTTCAAGGATGTGGATGTAACCACGCCGGTGCTTGCCATCAAAACAGTTTTGGAAATATTCAGTGCCAGCCTTCATATCGTGAATGTAGACAGTGAACATTATGTAACCCTGACTGAAGAATATCTTGGAGAAAGAGCCAAAATGCAAAAGATGTTTGCTGAATTCAAACCAGAATTCTATTTCATTGGCATGAACGATTTCTATGATGCCATAGAACAATTCTCCAAAGACAGAAATATTGATCTTTTGGTGATCATTCCCAAAAATCACTCCTTTATTAATAACCTTTTCAGCAGCAGCCATACAAAGAAACTGGCTTTCAATACTTCGGTACCTTTGCTGGCAGCGCATCAATAATAAGCTACTAGCTGCTAGCCACTAGCTACTAGCCGCGAGCTTGTAATTGTAAACTTTTAACCTGATATTATTTATAGATCTAGTGGCTAGAAGCTAGTAGCTAGTGGCTAAACAACTTGCTGTATGTCCAAATCTAATAATAAGATCAGTGTAAGTTCTGAGATCGGAACGCTACGACGATTACTCGTACATAGTCCGGATAGTGGCCTCGGGAAAGTAGTACCCTCCAAAGCGCAAGACTGGTTATTTGAAGATATCGTGCATCTGGAAACTATCCGCCGTAAAGAATATGATTACTACACCAAACTCCTACTTTATTTCCTCGACCCTGACAAAATAAAAGGTAAACTGGCCGAAATTGATAACCGCCAAAATGATTTTGAATTCTATAAGCCGGAGAGCAAAGGATTCTTTCGGTCAGACAAGGTTGTGGAATTGCAGTGGCTGCTGGCAGAGATCCTGGAAGACCATGAGATCAAATTAAAACTGGTAGCTTCCGTCTGTGCCATCGAAAATTGCTCTTACGAAATGCAGGACCAACTGGCAATACTAAACGGTGTACAACTGGCAAAAGTATTCATCAGCGGTACTCTGAATGATAAAGAGATGCTTTTTCCCCCGGTGCCCAATCTTATTTTTACCCGTGATATCGGCATTGTTATCAATGATTATATCTTATTAAACAAACCCGCCAAGAAAGCAAGAACCAGGGAAGCTTTGCTGGTTAAATATATTTTCTATAATCATCCGCTGTTTTCTTCTTACAGGGATAAGATCATTGAACTATCTGACACCTCCCATCATTTCCTGTTACCAAGAGATAGTGATGATATGAAGGTAACACTGGAAGGAGGTGATATTATGGTGGTCACAAAAGATCACCTGCTGATCGGCATCAGTGAACGCACAACAATGGAGGCAGCCCATCAGTGTATTCGGCTGCTTTTTGAAAAAAGCATAGTGAAAAAGATCACCGTGATCAAAATCCCCAAGAAGCGGGATTATATGCATATTGATACCATCTTTACCCAGGTTAAAAGGAATATGTGGGTATTGCTGGGTGCCTTCTCCCGTAAGGCTATTAAAATGGAAGATGCCGATCCTATTCAGCGTGCGCTGGAAGGAACAAAAAAAGATGATAAGATCAAGATCACTCAATTTCGTAAAAAGGACCTCGCTGAACCTGAGACCTATGATAACCTGGAAGAATTACTGGCTGATATCAGCAAACAGGACCTTGGGGTTGATGAAAAAGTCCGGTTCATCTATTCTGGTAATAATGAATTCCCTTTTGATGCCCGCGAACAATGGACAGATTCCTGCAATCTCCTTGCATTGAAGGAAGGTGTTGTTTTGGGTTATGACCGGAATGATAAAACTGTAGAGGCGTTTAAAAATGCCGGATTTACCATTATTCATGCCCACGATCTTATTCCAAAACTGGAATCCGGTGAACTACGACCAAAAGATATGGAAGACACACTCATCACCATGCCCTCTGCCGAGCTCTCAAGAGCCAGAGGGGGATTTCATTGTATGAGCATGCCGCTTTTGAGAGATGATATATAATTGATTTGATGCTGTTCCATGCAAACTACCTCACATATCCTAATGATCCGGCCGGTGAGTTTCAGCTTCAATGCTCAAACTGCGGTCAACAATGCATTTCAGTCTAACAGTAATGTTGAGGATGCACAACAAAGAGCCCTGGATGAATTTGACCAGTTTGTGAACCTGCTGCGTAAGAATGGAGTGGATGTAATTGTTGTTGATGATACCCGGGAACCCCATACTCCGGATTCAATATTCCCAAATAACTGGGTCTCTTTTCACCGGGATGGCACTCTCCTCCTTTATCCCATGTATGCTGAGAACCGGAGAGCTGAGCGCAAACCACATGTACTGGAAAAGATCAGCAGCCAGTTCCGTATTGAAAGAAAGATTGATCTTAGTAATTATGAAAAGGAAGGCCTTTTTCTGGAAGGCACAGGTAGCATGGTGCTGGACAGGGATAATCGAATTGCTTATGCCTGCCTGTCTCCCAGAACCAATGTACAAGTATTGAATGATTTTTGCAGGCAAATGAATTACAGGCCTGTCCTGTTTGATGCCGTGGACGAAACAGGCAAACCCATCTACCATACTAATGTGATGATGTGCGTTGCTGACCAGTACGTGGTCATTTGCCTTGATTCTATTCGAAATATAGAACAGCGTGCAGCTACTGAAAAGGCCATACTTGGGGCTGGCAAAAAACTAATTCCTATCAGCTATTCTCAAATGAATCATTTTGCGGGGAATATGCTTCAGGTAGAAAATAATGAGGGTGAAAAGCTTTTGATCATGTCAAGTCAGGCTTTTGATTCGCTTACCAGCCACCAGGTACAACTATTAACCGGGTATAATCGAATTATATACTCTGGGCTTACTACCATTGAAACCAACGGTGGAGGCAGTGCAAGATGCATGATGGCAGAAGTACACCTGCCGGAAAAGAATTGATTATCTAAATATCAAGCGCTCTCTTAATGATCTCCTGCTTTTGCGGATCAAGATCATATTTGTTTTTCCAGGCAGCTTTGAAATATTCCCGGGCATTATAAGATTTATCCATCCCCTGCATCATTCTACCCATATAATACAATTCCAGTGCTTCCAATGGTTTGCCTGACACAAATCCTTTGTAGATCTTCCACGCCTTGCCCTGCTCGTTATTGGAATAAAGACTCCATGCATACCAGGCCCAGGATTGTGGTGTAGGGCGGTCATTAACCTCCTGTAATGATAAACTAACTGCTTTATGCGTATCTGGCAAAACACCGGTATATAGATCGATCAGGTATTTGTTATACATCTTACCATACACGGGTTCAGTAACGATCTTTATAAATTGATTGCCATACTCCTTTTGGCGAACAGTATTCCTTCTATACCCTTCCAGTTGTGATAATTTCAAAAGAATATCCGGCGATTTGGATTTAGAATGAACGAATTGAAATAAACGCTCTGCCAGTGAATCATTTCCATCATGCACCAGCGAAATCCATCCAAGGCCTGTAAGACTATGAAGATCGCAGGGATTGAGTTGAAGACTTTCTTCATAAAGATCAACGGCTTCGGTTATGCCTGCCTTGTGCATATAAAGATCTGCTGCATTGGAAAGAGCCAATTGCTTCAGCGTTTTATTATTCCCGGCTTTACTGGCAGCCATTTCCATACAGGTTATAGCGCTATCCAGCGATCCTTTATAATGTTCATACTTTGAACGGCGAAATAAATAACCATATTCATTTCCTGCCTTTAGCTCCTCCAGTAATCCCTTAGCCCTGGAATAATTCCCACTTTCAAAGCTGATATCAAAGTCAAGAAAAGCATTGGGAACACTATTACCCTCAATTGCTACTGCCTGCTTTAAATAATTAGCCGGTTGTGAAAACTGGTGACGCATCATGGCAAGATTTGCAAGACCTCTCCAATTGCCTGGCTCCTTACCTGCATTGGCTTCATTAGTCTTATTTACAAGGCTATCTGCTTTTATCAATTGATTGATATCACCCGACTGCCGGAAAGCTGTGATCAGGGCTGCTGCATATTCCGGACCATTTACAAAGTTATCCGGTTGCACATCCATCCGTTTTTGCCAAAAAGCAAGATTATTCTCCACCATGGTATTGGGAGAATAATGATTGATCAGGCTGTCTGCATACTTCGCGTCAACAGCAGGCGTGGTTGCCGAATGACAAGAGACAAGAATGATAATCAACAGGAAACCGGGGAATTGCTTAAACATACCCCATATACGAAATTTAGTTCCCTTGAGATTCTAGTAAACACGCTGAATAAACCAGTACAGGGCAATAGCCGCAATTAGCAAAGAAAGTGGAGTTACAATGTATTTATGGTAATAGGTTTTTTTCCCAAACCATTTTCCTATTAAGAACCAGGCAATAAGAATTACAGTAAGTTGGCCCAGTTCCACACCCACATTAAAAGCGAGCAGGGAAGTCAAATATGAATTGGAAGGAAGACCAAGTCCCGCCAATGCTCCGGCAAAACCCAATCCGTGTACCAGGCCAAATAAAAACACCACGCCAATTCTTGAAGGCCGTAGCTTACTTACAAAAACATTCTCCAGGGCCACATATGCAATAGATAAGGCAATCAATGGCTCTACAATTTTGGGAGATATGGTGATCACTTTATACATGGCCAGTCCCAGCGTTATTGAATGTGCAGCAGTAAAGGCAAGCGATTGCCACAATACAGTCTTAAGATTGGAGCTTAAAAGAAACAGGCTAAGTACAAAGAGTATATGATCAAGACCCAGCGGAAGAATATGCCTGTATCCCAACCTTAGGTATAAGTAAGCCGAATCCGTTGCCGACATACTCTCCAGGTCCAGTACTACATCATGTGCAAACACGGAACTGCCGGCCAGTAAGAAAACAAGGATTATGAAGATTCGACGGCTCATAAAAAAAAGGTACGATGCAGGGATCATTGACTACAAATTACTATCGGGCTTTGGGTGATATTTTACCATTCACCCAAAGCCCGATAGCTATCTTACACCGTACATCCATTAAAGTTAAATGAAATATGCTATTTAGAACGGTGCTGCCAGGTAAGGAAAGGTAGTAAGGAACGCCTTATCATTACCATTCACATTGTCCTTTGTGAGTGTTGGATTGGAAGTACCTGTACCTCCACCAAAGATCAGCAACAGTTCGGTATCAATCACATCATCTCCAGGATCTCTGCCTGTCAATACATTGGTACCATCAAAGAAGGTGGTCTTGCCACTTGTCTTAACATTTAGCACATCTGTTACCAGCACATTGGTAAATGTAGCTTTATCCATTCCGAGGGCATTGGAAGTATAACCAAATCCTGTAAGTACACTTTGGAATTGGGCATTGAATGCTGCATTCATAGTAGAAGGAGTTGTGGTATTAAACTCATTCTTGCGGGCAGCGTTCACAAATACAGTATTGATTGCCGGTCTTGCCATCTGGTCGTTCTGGGTATAGGTGCCGGATGTATCAAAACTGTCATTTGGCGTATCATTTTTATCACAGCTGCCGAGGATCAGGGCTCCCGAGAGCAGGGATAATAAAGTCAGTTTATTGAAACGTATCATGATAATGCTTTTAATTTTGAATTATTTGGTTTTTGTTTCGCCCCATACATTGATAGTTGAAGCGCTACCTAATGTTGATTTGGGAACTTCAACTACAATAGACATTACATTGGTACCTGCGAAGGCGTCAACACCAGGATTTCTGAAACCGGATTGTGTACCTGCAATGATCTCTTTAAAGCGGGTAAGATCAAAGAAGAATGGATCATCACGCGGACCCGCAAATACTTTGGTTCCATTTGAACTGGTACCGATACTGGGTGAAGCTCCATAAGCTGTTACCGCTACTTCAGTAGAAGTTCCGCTTGCTCTAACCATACTTGTTGTACCAGGTGTGCCTACTGCTACTGGTCCGTAAACTCTCAGCTTGCCATTTTGAACAAGTGCCTGGATAACCAGGTCTTCCACATTATCACCCGTATTATCAATATTGATCTCATACATGGTGTTGGAAGGGAATACTGCGGTTCCGGAGGCAGCGGGTGACATTAAACCCTGGGTATTCAATACAAATACCATTTTGCTGTTGTCAGCAGGGCTTTGGAAGGCATAGATATCAGTAATATCATTACCGAGGCTCTTATTACCAGTTCCGGTTACAGCAGGAGCATCAATATGGTCCGCTGCATAAATAACACCTGCCGTAAAGACAATAGCTGACAGGCCCCCAATGAGGATTTTTTTCATAATTTCTTTGTTTAAATTAAATGGAATTAATGGTTGGTACTGTAGTTGGTAGTTCCGGGAAATACAGCAATAGTTACGGTGAATGGATGCCTTCGGATTTAATCTTGCCACAAAAATCGTCGTATTCGCCACAATGAGAATTTTGTAACATAAAAAAAACTATCCTTGAATTTGAAGCGTAGATATGCAAAATCATTTTTGTGAACGCTGCTTTTAAAATATTATTAGGATTCGTTCTGACCGGATCTTCATTAATTGTCAATGGGCAGACTGGCAACATTGAAGGTTTCATAAAAGATATTGATACCCGTACCCCGATAATTGGCGCAACCATTAATATTCCTAATAATTCCAAAGGTGATAATACCGATGCATTCGGCTCCTTCCGCTTTTCTAATATTGCAGCAGGTCAATATGAATTAGTAGCCTCTCATATTGGTTATAAAACAGAGATCGTACCTGTTGAAGTGAGAGGTAATCATACATCCACCGTTACCGTCCAATTAAAAAAGAGTGATCTTGATCTTTCTGAGGTGAAGGTCAATACCAAAAGATCATTAGGATTAAATACACTCGGCCAGGTAGATATTATGTTGCGCCCTGTAAATACTTCCCAGGACATTTTACGTATCGTGCCTGGAGTATTCATTGCACAACATGCTGGTGGAGGAAAGGCAGAACAGATATTTCTACGTGGTTATGATATAGATCACGGAACAGATATTAACCTAAGCGTAGATGGAATGCCAGTGAATTTGGTAAGTCATGCTCACGGACAGGGCTATGCAGATCTTCATTTTGTTATACCAGAAACCATTGAAAAGGTAAGCTTTGAAATGGGGCCTTACAATGCTGATAAAGGAAATCTTGCTACTGCAGGCTTTGTGGAATTCAAAACCAAAGACTTTCTTTCTTCAAATAGTTTGAAACTGGAAGCCGGAGATTTTAATACCCAACGCTACTCCGGTCAATTCAAATTATTCAATAAAGAGTCTGAAAAGAACAGGCAGCACCTCTATGTTGCATCTGAATATTTCACCAGCGACAGCTATTTTGAAAGTCCCCAGAATTTTCACCGATTTAATGTTCTTGGGAAATACAGTGCCTGGTTTGGCAATCAAACGCAACTAACCATATCAGCATCAAGCTTTGATAGTAAATGGGATGCATCCGGACAGGTACCTGATCGCGCTGTTAAGAGCGGTATCATCTCACGTTTCGGCTCAATTGATAATAGTGAAGGTGGAAATACCAGTCGCACAAATATCAATATTCAATTTGCCAACCAGTGGAAGAATAACTGGAAAACAACTGACCAATTATACTATTCCCGCTATCATTTCAACCTGTATTCAAATTTCACTTTCTTCCTGGATGATCCTGTCAACGGAGATGAGATCAATCAAAGAGAGACGCGGGATATCTATGGCTATAATACCACTGCCTCCAAAAGTTGGTTCCTGGGTAATAAGAAATTAAATACAACCTTCGGTGCAGGATTCCGGTTTGATAACGTCAATGATATCGAACTGGCACGTGTGGTAAAAAGAGAATTCCTGGAATCCGTGCAAAAAGGAGATATTAAAGAAAGAAATGTATTTGCATATTGGGATCAGCAAATTGACCTGAACCAGAAGTTCAGTATCAATGCCGGGTTGCGTTATGATTATTTCAATTTTGGATATAAAGATATTCTCACTAACCAACCCGCCTTTGGCGGGCAATCCCGTGCCATCCTGAGTCCCAAACTAAACCTAAATTACAGCCCTTCATCCACAGTTAAACTATTCCTGAATAATGGTATCGGGTTCCACTCAAATGATACCAGGGTAATTTTGAACAATACAGCCAGTGACATTCTTCCAAAGGTATTTGGGACAGATGCAGGGATCATTTTGAAACCTGTCAAACAACTGGTATTAAAAACAACTTTATGGCATATGTACTCCCAACAGGAGTTTGTATATGTTGGCGATGAAGGAATTGTTGAGCCCAGTGGAAAGACCAGGAGAATAGGGATAGATTTTTCAGCCCGCTACCAGGTTGCCAAATGGCTTTTTGCGGATGCAGACCTGAACCTGACAAGGGCCAGAGTTATCGGTGAACCAAAAGGTGAAGACTATGTACCACTGGCACCGGCCTTTACCAGCATTGGTGGTCTCACTGCCAAACTAAAGAATGGATTGCACGGTTCATTACGTTATCGTTTCATTGACCATCGCCCGGCCAGGGAAGATTATTCTGTAACAGCGCAGGGATATTTTATAGCCGACGCAGTGGCGGGTTATCAATGGAAGAACTTCGAGATCACCGCATCAATTGAGAATATATTCAACAGGGAATGGAGAGAAGCACAGTTTGATACAGAATCAAGATTACAAAATGAACCCGCTTCGGTTTCAGAAATTCATTACACTCCCGGTACACCTCGTTTCTTTAAAGCTGGTATCAGCTTTCATTTTTGAGAAAAAGTTTTCACTAACCCATCATCAAAGGAGATTGGATCATACCCAATCTCTTTTTTTGCCTTACTGATTTCAAATCCTGTTTTAGCCGGACGTTTTGCCGGTTGCGTAAAATTGGATGCAGTTACCCGGTTGATAAGAGAGGAATCCAGTCCCAGGTAATCAGCTAATTTAATTGCCATCTGGTAAGGTGTGAGTATATCCTTTCCGGCAAGATGAAAAACACCTTTTACTTTTTTGCCTACTATACTTACAATTCCTGCGGCAAGATCTCCTATATAAGTTGGAGTTCTAACCTGATCATCTACCACATTATAGACCTCTCCATTTATGAGCTTGTCTCTTACAATGGTCAGAATATTCGCCCGGCCGGCAGGAGGCATCCCGTATACCAGCACAGTACGTACAATTGCCCAATCAGCTTCATAATCTTTCACAAGTTCTTCCGCTTCCAGTTTGGTTCTTCCATAATAATTAACCGGTCTTGCTTCATCCTCTTCTTTATACATTCCTTTTTCACCATCAAAGATGAAATCAGTTGAAAGGAATAAAAAGAATGATTGTATCTCAGCTGCATTTACCAACAGGTTCACTGTTCCTTCCACATTGGTAAGATAGGTCTCCATCTGGTTCAGCTCACTTTCATCCGGTTTGGTTTGTGCACCGGCATGAATCACCACCTCTGGTTGGTAAGTGGAAAACACATCATGAACATCGTACATATTGGTAAAATCCATGGATGCATAGGTAAAGCCTGGTCTCCCGTCATAAGGAAGCCGGGACACTCCCCTCCCAGTGGCGATCACTTCATATCCTTTTTCAAGTAATTGTTCAACCAGGTAAAGGCCAAGGAATCCATTGGCGCCTGTGATAAGAATCTTCACTTAATATTGGTTTAAGGGTTTTTCCGGCCATGGTTCCTGTCCCACGAAACATATGATGTTTCGTGAGGCAATGGTTCGTAAAAAAGAACCATTGCGAAGAACCATGGCGTTCAAAATTTCTTTATGTATTTAGAACGCTTTCTTTTGAGTTGGCTTCTTCCCATCATTCGACTTAACCGCACCTGGGTCATTATTAAAGGGCATATCCAGGTTCTTCATCACAAAGCTCCAGCTATCTGCCGCTTCCTCAATGAGTTTGCTGGTTGGTTTACCAGCACCATGCCCCGCATTGGTATCAATGCGAATGAGTACAGGATTGCTTCCATTATGGTATTCCTGTAAACGCGCAGCAAACTTGAAGGAATGCGCCGGCACCACGCGGTCATCATGATCAGCCGTTGTTACCAGTGTTGCCGGGTAGTGAACGCCCTTCTTCAGGTTATGATAGGGAGAATATTTATAAAGAAATGGGAAATGATTGGCGCTGTCTGAACTTCCATATTCAACCGTCCATCCCCAGCCTACTGTGAATTTATGGAAGCGAAGCATATCCATTACTCCTACCTGTGGTAAGGCAACTTTGAATAACTCTGGCCTTTGCGTCATGGCGGCTCCCACCAATAATCCTCCATTGCTTCCTCCTTTAATGGCCAGCTTATCAGGATTGGTATACTTTTTCTTTATAAGATATTCCGCTGCCGCAATGAAATCATCAAATACATTCTGCTTTTTTTCCAGCATGCCCGCCTTATGCCATTTCTCTCCATACTCACTTCCACCACGCAGGTTGGCAACTACGAATATACCACCCTGCTCAATGAAGAATGCGTTGCTGATACTGAAACCTGGTGTGACCGGAACATTAAATCCTCCATATCCATATAATAATACAGGATTCTTGCCACTGCCCAGATCAATACCTTTCTTATAGGTAAGGAACATCGGCACTTTGGTGCCATCCTTACTCTTATAAAATATCTGCTCCGTCACAAAATCATCCGTGTTCATATTGGTTTTGGTCTTCCTGAATAAAGTAGATTGACCATCGCCAATATTATATCGGTAAATGGAAGGCGGAGTGCTGAATGAAGAGAAAGTATAGAAGAATTCCTTATCCTCTTTTTCGCCGCCAAACCCTGTTGCCGAACCAATTCCCGGCAATGTTATTTCTCTAACAAGTTTTCCATCATAGGTATATTGATACACTTTGGTTGATGCATCCTTCAGGTATTGGGCAAAAAGATAACCACCACCGGTAGATACACTCTGCAGCGCTTCCGCTTTCTCCGGAATAATTGTTTTCCATTTGCTCTTCTCCGGATTCTTTGGATCAACCAACACCACTTTATAGTTAGGCGCATTATCATTGGTTTTGATCAACAACTGATCACCATGATTATCTACAAAATCCGGTTCTGTAGTAAAACCAGGGATCAGTAGCTGAAGTTTGGAAGCCTGGTTATTATCCTTTTTATCGAGATACCACAATTCTGCTCCGCTTGTACCTTCAGTAACATTCAGCACCAGGAACCGGCCATCCTCAGACAATCCACCGAAATGATAGCGTAAGGGATGTTGTTTGTCTTCATACACCAGGCTATCGGCTGATTGTTCAGTTCCCAGCTTATGATAAAATACTTTATGAAATTGATTTTGACCGCTCAATTTTGATTTCTCATCAGGTTTATCGTAACCGCTGTAATAAAATCCATCTTCCTTATCCCAGCTGTAATTGCTGAATTTCACCCACTGGATCTTATCAGTTAACAATTTTTTGGTAGCTGTTTCCATCACATATACTTCCTGCCAGTCGCTACCCGCCACCGCTATGGAGTAGGCTATGTATTTTCCATTTTTACTAAAATTGTAACCCGCCAGGGCAGCAATACCTTCTTTGCTCAGGGTATTGGGATTCAGGAATTCTTCCGGTTCACCATCCATGCCTTTCTGGCGGTACATCACGGCCTGGTTCTGCAATCCTTCCTGCTTGAAGAAATAATAATAACCGGCTTTTTGAAATGGGGAGGAATATTTTGGATAGTCCCAGAGCATTTCCAGACGCTTTTTGACCTGGTCGCGATACGGGATCTTTGATAAATAATCGAAAGTCACTTTGTTTTCGTCCTTCACCCAGCTTTTGGTTTCCGCGCTATTGTCATCCTCCAGCCAGCGGTAAGGGTCTTCTACCTTTGTTCCATGATAATCTTCTGAAAAATCGGTCTTTTTTGTTTCCGGGTACTTTAGTTGTGCGGTACTCATTAGTGTGGAAGTAATATATAGTATTGAAAATAGGGTCCTCATATCCAAAAATTTAGCAGTTTAATCGATTGCAGTAATCAAATTTATAAAAACAAACGATCATACCAAGAAAACCGGGAATGAACCAGAGCCATGATTCAACCATACTAAAATTGAGATTTGTAGTTGGTGAGGACACCAACCACGGCCTCGAAAACCGCCGGAATACATTACTTCAGCAGGTTGAAAGACTAATGCCAACAATACCTTATTTTTGGAGCTATTTATAACGATTGCTGCCTTCACCACAACCAGTTCATTACACATTAAAAGTTATAGCAAGAATTAATGGCTAAAAAAGTTACTAAGATCGGAGTTCTCACATCTGGGGGAGATGCGCCGGGCATGAATGCAGCTATCAGAGCCGTTGTCCGGACCGCAATTTATAATGAAATTGAAGTTTATGGCATCATGCGGGGTTACCAGGGCATGATAGACGACGATATCGTTAAAATGGAGTCCAAGTCCGTGGCCAATATCATCCAGCGAGGCGGTACTATCCTGAAAACTGCCCGTTGCAAAGAATTCTACGAGCCGGAAGGAAGAAAAAAGGCCTATACCACACTCAAAAAACGCGGAATTAACGGATTGGTGATCATTGGAGGAGATGGCTCCTTCCGTGGCGCCTGTAAGCTCAGCCAGGAATTTGATATTCCCTGTATTGGTCTTGCCGGTACAATCGATAAAGATATTCATGGAAGCGATTTCACCATCGGATTCGATACTGCGGTCAATACAGCCGTTCGCGCTATTGACCAGATCCGGGATACCATGGATGCGCATGACCGCATTTTTGTTATTGAAGTAATGGGCCGTGATGCCGGTTATATTGCCCTGCATAGTGGAATTGCAACCGGGGCAGAAAACATACTTATTCCTGAAAGAAAGCAGGATATCAAGGATATCATCAAAACCCTTCAGGAAAAAGAGCGTCGTAAGAAACTCGTTAACCTCATAGTGGTAGCAGAAGGAGATACTGTTGGAGGCGCCTATGAAGTGCAAAAAGCACTGGCGGCAAGCCTTACCAATGCTGAGATCCGTGTAGCTGTATTGGGACACATTCAACGTGGTGGTTCACCCACCTGTATCGATCGCCTTATTGCCAGTCGCATGGGCTATCATGCCGTAGAGTGTTTGATGGAAGGAAGACATAACGTATTTGTAGGCATCCAGAATAATAAGATGAACTATATCCCTCTTGAAAAAGCAGTAAAGGACAAAGGAAATATCAGTGAAGAATGGATGAAGATTGTGAAAATACTGGCTTCCTGATCCCCTGATTATTCAAAACCACATAAGAACATTCTAATAGAACAACCGTAATGGCAAAGAAAGCAGAGAAATATTTACATAAAGACATGGACAGGGATGCCGGATTTCAGCACACCTTCCATAAAACAAAAATTGTAGCCACCGTAGGACCTGCGTGCGACACGTATGATAAATTGCTGGAGCTGGTAAAAGCAGGTGTCAATATCTTCCGTTTGAATTTTTCTCACGGCACGCATGAGAACAAATTGCAGGTGATTGAGCATATTCGCAAGATCAATGCAACTGAGCCGTATAATATTGCCATACTGGGTGACCTGCAGGGTCCCAAACTTCGCGTAGGTGAAATTGAAAATGGCGCATTGAAGATTGAACCAGGCGATGTATTGACGTTTACGTCTAAAGAGAAAGTTGTTGGTACCAAGGAGAAGATCTATATCTCCTATCCCGATCTACATACCGATGTGAAAGTGGGTGAAAAGATCCTGATAGATGATGGCAAGCTGGAAGTGGTGGTCTCAAAGATCACAGCTGCCGGTGAGGTGAAAGTAACTGTTACCTATGGTGGAGTTCTGCTTCCCAAAAAAGGAGTGAACCTTCCAGACACAGCCATCTCACTTCCTTCTATGACGCCAAAGGATATCGAAGACTTTGAGTTCATCATCAAAAATGAGTTGGACTGGTTAGCACTTTCCTTTGTTCGTAAAGCAGAGGATATCATAGATCTTAAACAGCGTTGTACCGACAAAGGAAGCGCAATTAAGGTGATGGCAAAGATTGAAATGCCTTCTGCCCTCGCCGATCTCCGGAATATAATTGTAGAATCAGATGGTGTAATGGTGGCCCGTGGTGACCTGGGTGTTGAGTTACCCGTTGAAAAAGTACCAATGGCCCAGCGTGATATCATCCGCAAATGTATCCACCGTGGCAAGCCCGTAATTGTAGCTAC
>Ga0207648_10000559_pt1 | contig 41660 bp, 32 predicted proteins | sample KBSMisM32_FD_184310 | JGI IMG/M metagenome (GOLD analysis project Ga0207648, IMG submission 184310) | Miscanthus rhizosphere microbial communities from Kellogg Biological Station, Michigan, USA - KBS Miscanthus M3-2 (SPAdes) (version 2) | ecosystem: Host-associated > Plants > Roots >... | reverse complement strand
ATGTGCGAAGTGTTTGAAGAAGGAATAAGCCTTACAAGGGAAACGCATACGCCGGTCGTTTTTCATGTTGATGAAATAACGCAACCTCAGGGTCATTCTACTTCGGGTAGCCATGAACGGTATAAGGGCACCGAACGGCTGGAATGGGAAAGAGAATGGGACAGTAACCGTAAAATGCGCGAATGGATCATTTATAATTCGCTGGCCAGCGACGAGCAGCTGGAAGAGTTGGAAGTAAAGGCAAAGAACGCCGTACGGGCAGGAAAAAGCAAAGCATGGCAGGATTATCTCAGTCCTATAAAAAACCAGGTACAAAAAACAGCAGAACTTATCAATAATCTTGCGGTGAATGAACCGGAACATGCCGCTGAATTAAAAAAATTAGCTGCTGATCTTACGGCTAATCGTGAACCATTAAGACGCGATGTGTTGCAAACGCTGAATGACGCAATTAATCTTGCCGGTAAAAACGATGGCGTATTCTGGATAAAAGATATATACAAAGATCTCCTGACAGAAAATAAGCTGCTATTCAATTCACATTTATATAACGAGGGGCCGGGCAGTGTATTAAATGTCCGGGAAATAGAACCGGTTATTCCTGCGGACGCCCCGCTGATAAACGGGTTTGAAATTTTAAATCATTATTTTGACAAGCTCTTTGAAGCAAATTCAAAAGTGGTCGCATTTGGTGAAGACGTTGGCCTGATCGGCGACGTCAACCAGGGATTCAGTGGCCTGCAGGTCAAACACGGTGCTGACCGGATTTTTGACACCGGCATCCGCGAGCTTACCATAATGGGACAAGGTATCGGACTCGCCATGCGCGGACTAAGACCGATTGCGGAGATTCAATATATAGACTACATGCTTTACGGTTTGCAGACATTGAGTGATGATGCTGCAACCATGCATTTCAGAACGAAGGGCCTGCAAAGCTGCCCGATCATTGTTCGCACACGGGGGCACCGGCTTGAAGGCATCTGGCATAGTGGTTCTCCGATGGGTATGCTTGTTCATTCGTTAAGAGGATTCGTTATTTGTGTACCGAGAAACATGGTGCAGGCAGTGGGCATGTACAATACATTGCTGCAGAGCAATGATCCTGCGTTGATGGTGGAGTGCCTGAACGGGTATCGCCTAAAGGAAAAGTTGCCGTCCAATCTGCTTGAATATACAGTACCCGTTGGTGTACCTGAAACGATAAAAGAAGGTAACGACATAACCATAGTGTCATACGGGTCAACCCTGCGTATCATAATGGATGCTGTAAAATCACTCGACAAACAAGGCATCAGCTGCGAAGTCGTTGATGTACAAACTCTGTTACCATTTGATATCCATCATTCCATTCTTGAGTCGCTCAAAAAGACAAACCGCATTGTATTTATAGATGAAGACGTGCCGGGTGGTGCTGCTGCTTACATGTTTAACGAAGTAATGGAAAAGCAGGGCGGTTACAAATACCTCGATGTATCACCACGGACAATCACCGGTAAGGCCCATCGCCCGGGATATGGCAGCGATGGGGACTATTTCGGGAAACCCAATGCCGAAGAAATTGAAATAGTTATCAAAGAAATGATGGCCGAGTAAGTGACCATTCCCTTTTGCGGGGTTATTTTCCTATCAAAACATCGGTTCAGCGTTTATTCATTTATGTGAATAAGAATTGCTGTGAGGCTTGTATTGATAATAAAAAAATTATATTTTGTCAAGCGTCAAGAACTGTTTTACATGAAGTACCGGTACCACCATCCGCTGCGATACCTTATCGCATTTTCCGCCATTATTGCTTCTTTATTTGCAAATGCGCAAGCAGACTATTCATCTAAGATTGGTGAATGGAAAACACAATTTCCAAAAGAAGATGTGATCTCGTCTGCATATAAGGAAGTGGTTAGCTTTTCACTGAATACGTCTGCGGGACCAAATGACGGGAAAGTAAAGGCCAGTGTTTCGAATGAAATAACATTAGTGCCGCTTAAAGATTTCATCAAATTTAAAGACGGGTTGTTCTATAACGATGAAATGTCGCTCGACAATCTGAAATCGGTTAATTCAACCGGGAAAGATGTTAAAGCAGAAAAAACATGCGGCTCTTACAGTGAAGAAAATATTTTTCACAGCGATTCAAAATTGTGTGTCATAAAATTTCCGTTGGAAGAAAAAGGGAAAAGTTTCACCTACAGTTACGTCGAAAATTATAAAGACGTAAAATACCTTACGTCATTTTATTTTAACAGCAGTATTCCGGCAGCAGAGCGGGTAATAGAGTTTGATATTCCTTCATGGATGGATGTTGATCTGCGCGAATTCAACTTTAGCGGGAATACAATTGAGAAAACGAATACAAAAGAAAATGACATTACAAAGATCGTTTACCGTTTGAAAAATGCAGCGGCTTATAAATCTGAACCGAGCTCACCCAATCATGCATTGAGCCTGCCGCATATTGTCTGTGTCAGCAAGGCTTATACGTCCAATGGTCAGAGAAATATTTTATTTGAAGGAGTAAAAGATTTGTACGGATGGTATCACACTGTGTGCGATAGCATCGGTAACCAGTCAAAAGAATTAAAAGAACGGGTAACAGCATTGACAGCGGGCAAAACAACCGATGTAGAGAAAATAGAAGCGATCTACTATTGGGTGCAGGATAATATACGTTACATCGCTTTTGAAAACGGCATTATGGGTTTTAAACCCGATGCCGCACAAAATGTGCTGAGTAAAAAATATGGTGATTGCAAGGGCAAGGCTAACCTGCTGAAAGAAATGCTGAAAATTGCCGGTTACGATGCACGCCTGACCTGGATCGGCACATCCGATTTGCCATACGATTATACGTTGCCGTCTCTTGCCGTTGATAATCACATGATCTGTACCGTTATATTAAATGGAAAACGTTACTTCCTGGACGGAACCGAAGAGTACATTGCTTTCAATGACTATGCCCAGCGTATACAGGGAAAACAGGTATTGATCGAAGATGGTAAAAACTATATTCTCGATCGTATACCATCTTTTCCGGCAGACCGCAATAAAGTAAAGAAGATTTATAAAATAAATGTGGAAGATGCAGTATTGGCGGGAAATGCCAGCATAGAATATAATGGCGAGTCAAAAAATATAATTCAGAGTGTGTATGCTTCGGAGCGCAATGAAAACAAAGCAGATGCTTTTACCACTTTCCTGAAAAATGGAAACGGGAACATAGAGGTATCGGGTGTGAAAAAACCGGAACTGAATCAGCGTCAGAAGCCATTGCAGGTAAGCTTTGATTTAAAAGCGAACAACGAGATAACCAAATCCGGTAATGAGCTGTATGTAATTATGGATTGGGAAAAAGAATTTTCCGGTTTTGAGTTTGACGATACCAGGAAGAATGATTACGAATTTTCTCACAAATATTTTATCACTACGCAGACTGAACTGGCCATACCTGCCGGTTATAAAGTAGAATATATACCTGCGGCTTTTAAAAAAGTTGCAACGGACTATTCGTTTGAAGGCAGCTATGTCAATAAAGGGAAGAGTATTTTATATACAAAAACAATTATTGTAAGTAAGCCCATCATTAAAAAATCGGAGTTTAATGATTGGAACAACTTTATCAAAGCCATCAATACTTTTTACAACGACCAGGTTGTTTTAACAAAATAACGCCACCATAGTATGAAACGATTTTTTCTTATCGCTGCTTGCGTTTTTGTGAGTTTGCGAATATTCGCCCAGGCGCCGGAATTGGGAGCGACTGTCGAGGACGAATTCAGGTTATCAGCAGCACCGGAGAAATGGAAAAATGAAAGTGCTGTCATTATCGGTCAAAAAACCGAATATCTTTTTACACGGTTGCGCTCAGGAAAAAACTACAGTACCGTGGTAAGGATACAGGAATATATTCATAAGCGTATTAAACTGCAGGATAAAAATGCATTGGAAAAATTTTCTACTTTCTATTATGTCACGATGGGCAAAGACGGAAAAGCAGAATACAAAGTGATAAAGGCTAACGGAAAAGAAGAAGCCCTGGATATGAAGGATGCTATCGAAGAAGAAAAAGATATTCCTGCTATTTACCGGCCGATTTTTTTCAGGCTCAATGTCAAGTCAATGAAAATCGCAATTCCTAACCTGGAAGTAGGCGATATCATTGATTACACCGTGCGCTCGACATTCGATTGGGATATGCGGCAGGATGGAATTGAATTTACCCCTTTTATTTTTTCATTGACCAACGACTATCCAACGATCTATCAGCAATACCGCTTTACAATGGCGAACGGTATGAAGGTGAAATACCGTAATTATAACGGAGCGCCCAATATCAAATTGGATAATAAGGCTTCGGTATATGGCGATAAAGAGTCTTACCTCTCTTATTATTTTTTGGATAAGGACAGGGACAAATCACCTGACGAAAGGTGGAGCTATGAATTGCGAAATACGCCCAGTGTTAAATTCAGGGTAGTTCTATTAGCAGATAACGATCCCGAATCAAGAGGTCTTGGAGAAGCTACGGTGGACCGTGCCGGTCTGGATCCGCAATTGGTTTATAAACGGTATGTCGGTGCAGCTGCTTACGTAACGCCTACAGTAAACAGTCTTGTGGCCTATACCACGGAGTATCTTGCCAGTAAAAAGAGCAGCGGAACATTGAAAAATGATGATGATGTGATCCGGGAATGTTATTACTGCCTTCGCAAAGTTTTTCTTGAAATGTATTATAAAGGGCCTGTTCATTCAGATCTTGAAAAATATATGACGGGAAAGCGGTTGTATAAAAAAGTGCTGGCGCAGGAAAAGAAAGATGCAAAGGAAAAAGAGGAACGGCAGGATGAAATAAGGATCAATGCAGTAACATTCGCTACGGCATTACGTATGTCGCTCGCGGGACAAGGCATTCCTGCAGAATTGCAGGTATATATTCCGAGAAAGTTAGGCTCATGGAGAGATGCAATTTTTATGGAAGAATTGGATTTTGCCGTTAAGGTAAAAAGCAAACGCAAATTTTATTTCCTTGAAGCGTTTAATAATTTTGATGCGTTTGGTACGCCGTATCAGTACATGGAAGGCGGCGAAGGATATAGCATTGCCTATGATGCGCCTGACCGTTATTATAGAGCAACAATCCCTGCTTCTGCATTTAATGATAATCTGGATAAACAGGATTATGCCGTAAGCTTTAATAATACAATGGATATTGTAGAAACGGAGAGAATAAGTTCTTATCTCGGGCAGGAAAAAGCTTCACGTATCGGCTCCGCCAATCTTGACCGCAGTTACCTGGGCGCAGACCTGGCTAAATATTTTGTTGAACAAAAAAGCAAAAAGAAAAAAGATGAGGTCGTGATCCAGGGTGATCCGATGAAATATGATGATCCCGATAAAGAAGAACATATAAAAGAAAGAAAGGAAATTTTTACCAATGACCTGAAAAGCGAATTGGATGTAGAAAAGTATGATGATTTTGAGTTGCTCAAAGATGGAAGATATGGTGATACTGCCTTGCTGCAATACAAAGAAAAATTCACGTTAAAGAAGTTACTCAGCAAAGCCGGTAAGAATTACATATTTGAAGTGGGGAAATTGATTGGCGACCAGATAAAGCTTTCGCAGGAGGAAATGCAGGGCCGTAAAGTAGATATCTGGATACCGTTTGCAAGAACGATTGAAAATAACATTACGGTGAATATTCCAGCCGGTTATACCGTGGACGGTTTGCAGGATCTAAATTTATCGGTTGATAATGAAAGCGGTTCATTTATATCTACGGCTAAAGTAGAAAATGATAAACTGGTTATAACAAGCCGGAAAATTTATAAGAAGAATTTTGATAAGAAAGAAGCGTGGCCAAATTATATCGCCTTTCTTGAACCCGCGTATAAATTCAGCCAGGCAAAGGTTGTGCTTAAGAAGAAATAACATAAAAAACTACGTTTTTAAAAGAGGTTGCCTGTAAAATTGCAACCTCTTTTATTTTTGGCCTATGGCTATTGCCGCTCATATATTTCAAAAAGGAAATTAATTTCCTTTCCTCAATTTTGCATCGAAATTTATAACAATGAAACTTGAAATTTACCAGGTAGATGCGTTTACAAACCGGTTATTTGGTGGCAACCCGGCGGCAGTTGTGCCTCTTGAAAATTGGATCGATGATGAGCTGATGCAAAATCTTGCGATGGAGAATAATCTTGCGGAGACCGTTTTCTTTGTGCCTAACGGCAATGAATTTGATATAAGATGGTTTACTCCTGTATTGGAAATTAATTTATGCGGTCATGCCACCCTGGCTTCTGCATTTGTATTGTATCAATTCAAAGGATATAATAAACCGAAACTCACGTTTAATTCAAAAAGCGGGAAATTGGTTGTTGAGAAAAAAGAAAATAATTTCCGGATGGATTTTCCTTCATGGAGACCGGAGAAGTTGAATGAATATCATCCGGGTTTACAGGATGCCCTTGGTGTAAATGAAATAGTCGCTGTATATAAATACCGTGATCTGCTGGTAGAGCTCAACGCAGAAGAAGATGTAAAAAAAGTTCAACCGGATTTTACGGCTTTGAAGAAAATAGGTGAGAAGGTTATCATTACCGCGCCGGGGAAAGAAGTAGATTTTGTGTCGCGTTTTTTTGCACCTATTGCGGGTATTGATGAAGATCCTGTAACGGGTTCTGCACATTCGCAATTAATTCCATTCTGGAGCGAGAAGCTGAATAAAAAGATAATGCAGGCAAAACAACTTTCACACCGCGGTGGTGATATTTATTGCGAACAAAATGGACAAAGAGTAATAATGGGAGGGGAGTGTAAGTTTTATATGAAAGGGGAGTTTGAGATTTAGTTAGTCAGTGTAATCAAATAACCCGGAAAGTTCGTGAGTCGTTATGTCGGCCTGAAGGTTCGTATTGAACGGGCTATCCGTCATCCTGCCCTCCGGATTTTTCTACAATTCCTATTTTACTTTCTTGAACAACATCACATACCCGCAAAGGTTTTTCTTTTTCTGCTTATTGACCTGCACCGGTTTCATCATGTGGAATTCTGAAAATTTCGGGATATAAGAGTAAGCGATGATATTGCCATCTACATCACCCCATTGATGTTTTTTATAAACGACCATCTTCTCATCCCAGTCATACATACGCACTTCGTACAATTTGGAGGAATAATCACCAATAAAAACAAACTGGTACCAGGTGCCTTCGTTCAGCGGAATCACAACCGGCATTTCAAATTCACTTTCCATGGTGATGGAAGCTTCTTTCAACAAAATAAAATTATCGTTTGAATAAATCGCCTTGAGGCTATCGGCTTGTTTTTTAATCAGTTCATTTTCGCAGGATTGTAAACGGATTACATCATTCTGGGAAAAAACTGCGGAGGAGAAAAGAAGGAATAATATGATAAAAAAGCCGGAGCTTTTCATAGGGGATTGTGTTAGATTAAAAATGCGACATAAAAATATATTAAAAAGGATAAGATTCTAAATTTCCATTACTATTAATACATAGAATCTTTTTGAAAGTAATTTTTCTTAGTGCTTATACCAGCCTGCTGACCAGCATTACTTCAATCGCAGTGCCAGATTTACGAGTTGCTTTCCCGATTTGAAAAAATTATAAAGGCTGCCTGTTAAAATAGAATGAGTTGGCCTGCTGTGCTGCAGTTAACACAAGATCATTGATGCAGACATGAGCCGGGAGAGTAGTTGTATAATAAATAACATCCGCAACGTCTTCTGCCGATAATGGGGTGAAACCTTCGTACACTTTTCTTGCAGTATCTTCATCACCTTTAAAACGGACCAATGAAAATTCGGTTTCGGCAGCGCCGGGATGAACGGCAGTTACTTTAATATGATGACGCAGCAGGTCAATACGCATCGCCTGTGATATAGCATCCACTGCATGTTTGGAAGCACAGTACACATTTCCTTTTTCATATACTTCCTTACCTGCAGTTGAGCCAATATTAATGATATGCCCTTTTTTGTTTTTAATCATAAAAGGCAATACGGCTTTCGATACATACAGAAGCCCTTTTACATTCGTATCAATCATTGTGGTCCAGTCATGCAGGCTCGCTTCGTCAAAATAATCCCTGCCCAATGCAAGTCCCGCATTGTTTATCAGCACATCTATATTTTGCCATTCGGAAGGTAAATGTTGTACTGCCGTAAAAACTTTCGCTTCATCCTGCACATCAAAAGGCAAATGACAAACAGCGATGTTATATTTTTTTTCAAGCGCTGTCTTCAATTCCAGCAAACGATCTTCGCGACGTCCTGTAATAATGCAGTCGTATCCATGTGAAGCAAATTTTTCTGCAGAAGCTTTACCAAATCCTGATGTAGCGCCTGTAATAAAAACAATTTTTTGCATGCTGTAAAAATAAAATGAAACAAATTGGAGCGAAGATAAATGATAAACCAGCTACGACGTATCACATGATTACCTGATAAGTGTGACAGTACCTTTTGAGAAGTATAATTTTCCTGTATAATCTATAGCGCGGACGATCCAGACATAAGTGTTTGTTCCCTGCAGCTGTCCGTTAATTGTGCCATCCCAGCCTTTGCCATTGGTGGTAGTGCTGAACACCAGCTGCCCCCATCGATTGTAAATCCGGAAATAATCGATGCGGGTGATGCCGACCGCTATGGGCCTGGCAAAGTCATTCCTTCCATCGCTGTTCGGCGTGAAGGCAGTTGGAACAAAAACCTGCGGTGTTGTATTAAACACTTTAACTGTAATAAACGCAGAATCCATACATCCTGCTTCATCCATTGCCACTGCTTTATATCGGATGCTGTCGGCGGCCGCATCGTACACGGCAATAGGATTGGGCACATTGACTGATGACAATCCGTAAGGAGGCGACCATTGATAGGATGATCCGCCGGATGCATTTAACTGCAAAGGTTGTCCAACAACAACGGCAGTATCCCTGCCTGCAAACGCAATTACCCTGGGTAAAACAGTGACCACTACCGTATCCAATCCTGCTTTCGGGCATCCGATATTATCATACACACTTAAAATATACGTGGTGGTGCTTGTCGGTGTTGCAACCGGATTAAGAATTTGGGGGTTATTTAGCGAAAAAGGTGGCGACCAGGAAAACGATTGACCAACATAACTGCCATGTAATTGCGCTGTTGTATTATAACATATTGTTGTATCCGCTCCGGCTCTTGCCTGCGGATAGGGTACTGTTCGTATAGTGACTTCATCTGTTGCTGAGCAGCTTCCGATACTTGCGATAACCTGGAATGTCGTTGTCGATGGTGGTGTGGCAATTGGGTTTGACAGTGTGGCATCATCCACATAAGCAGCAGGCATCCATTGAAACTTCAGTCCATCTCCTGCTGCTAATAATTGGACATTATCCGTTTGACAAATCGTCGTATCCGGCAACGCTTTCAACGTAACATGATCAACAACCCGCACGTGAACCGAATCCCTGTTTTTACATCCCTGTACATCCACATCCACGTAATACCAGGTTGTAGTAGTTGGCGCTACGGTTGGCGTTGCCGTATTTGCGTTTGTTATATTGTATAATGGCGACCAGCTGTATGTGCCTTCGCCAATGGCATGCAATTGCACCACATCGGGAACACATATCAAAGTGTCTTTAGGTAAAAGCGTAACTGGAGGTTTGTCAATGATGGTTATATCATGCGTAACTGTATCCCGGCATCCTTTATCACTGCCGACAATAAATGTAATGGTTCTCGTGCCTGTAGTGGGATATGTATAAGTAGGATTTTGAGCAGTGGATGTATCATTGCCGGAAGAAAAATCGCCAAAATCCCATCGCCACAAATTCACTGCACCATACCGAGTTGTTGTCGCATCTGAAAACAGTGTTGGTTTCGTAATACATATGCCCTGCGAAGTGAATTCAGGGAAAAAACCAGGATATACATAAACCGGTGCGGTGGAAGAATCGGAACACAATTGACCGCGGTTCGTAACTAATTTCAGGATATATGTACCCGTATCAGGGTAAGTAAACGTTGGGGATGCAATGTTTGATGTGTCGTCGTCCGTTGTTGTGACACCAAAATCCCACGAATACGACGTAATTAAAGGACTGTTTGATAAATTGGAAAATGTATTGGTGAATCCATCACAACTTGAATATTCTGGTTTCAATACGGCCGCTGCCAATGTGCAATCTGCAATCTTTATCTGCAAATCTTTACGTTGTACCGCGATCGGAACTCCGTTTCTTATTTCGGTTACACACACCGTAACACAGTATACTCCTTCACCCGGCGCTGTGCCGGTTATCAAACCTGTAACAGGATCAATACTGATTTTTGATCCCAGTGGCGAGTTGGCGAAGAATTCTCCGCCGCTATAGGGAACCGGCTTATATGGTGGAGATGCAGGCGGATTTGGCGTTGATTGATTAGGACCGTTGCCCTGGCTTGGTCCACCACCCTGGTAAGCACTGCAAAAAGCATATGTCAGCTGATCGCCGTCGTCATCCTGTGCAGCGAAACTATAAATGAACGGGCTGTTGGCGCAAACGACTACTTTATCTTCACCAATAAATTTTGCACTGTTGTTTTCCGGGGCTGTAGGCAGCGAAGCTATTCCGGGTATTATAGCGGTATATGTTGCTCCTACATTACTCGATGTAATAACATTATTTATTCCTGCAATGCGGCAACATCGTTGATACGTGACCGTATAACCATCCGCATTTCCCTCTAGTGAATCAATAAATTGGTAATAGCCCACCTGGTAGCAAACCTGTGGTGGATTGGTAATACATGGATTGGGGTTTGTCAATTCAAGTACCTCAATTTTTAATATAGGTTGGAAACGAGATGATACCATTTGCTGCGTGCTGTTATCAAAAATGCCAATCGCTGCATTATCATCAAGCGGCGCACCGGTAGAGTAACAGTCGCGGTATAAATTGAGAGTAAACTGGTATTTGTATTTTCCATCAACGCTTCTCCCAAGATAGGTGTAATACATCATACCGCCGGTAATATGGTTTGCCAATGAGGCAAGAGTACAGCCGGTGATAAGTATGGAGAAGAGAATTTTTTTCATTGATGCACATTCAGGTAATCGTAGCCATATTGAAGAATTCTTCCAGGATCTGGACGGTCTTTCCGGGTTCTTCGAGCATGCCCATATGCCCTGAATTTTCGAGTGTTTGAATATACGATAAAGAAGGCAGATGGCATTGCTTCAGTATGTCAATTAATGGTACTGCACTATCATATTTTCCGGCAATAAAGAGTATGGGTATCGTGGAATTACGAAGGATATGGGTTCTATCGGGCCTTCGGATCATTGCTTCGTAATACGAAACGAGAGAATCCGATGAAAAGTTGTTTAGCGTTTCGATCTGTTCGTCAATTAATGCCGGTTTTTCAGCCTGCGTTACCGGCGAAAAAAGATTTGGGGTTGTATTTTTCAAAAATTCAAAAGCACCGTGTTCCCTTATAAAGTCTATGCCTTTTCTACGGGTGACTTTCTTTTCTTCAGTATCCGGAAAAGCAGTAGAATGAAAAAGGCCGAAAGAAGACAGCCGCTCCGGATATTTTTCAGCAAATGCAAGTGTAATATAGCCTCCCATACTGTGACCGATTATGCAGCATTTTCCGATCTTCTCTTTGTCAAGAATAGCTTTTAACGATTCCGCCATTCCTTCCATACTCATATCTTCCAATAATTCAGAATCGTGACTCCCGGGTATATCAACAATGATGAGCCTGAATTTATCTTTCAATGCCTCCACCTGGTTTTTCCACACAATTCCCAAAGCACCGACGCCATGCACAAACATAACCGGCTTACCGTTTCCATAGGTGGTATACAATATTCTTTTTCCGTTTATTTCAATTTCTTTTTTATCCATTGTATAAAAATCAGTATGATGAATAGAACAGAAGCAATGACCGCTCCTTTAGAAATCAAATCACCAAATCTTACATAAAATGTTTTTGTATCGCTGACGGGCACATTCAGTTTTATTGCTGCTGTCTGGTTCCAGGGCTGCGGGTTAATCGCTGTACCATATGGATCTATAAAACAGCTTATACCTGTGTTTGCACTTCTCGCGATCCATTTTCTCGTCTCAATGGCACGCAGGCGTGCGTAACTCATGTGTTGCTTATATCCCGGCGTATCCTGCCACCAGCCATCATTGGTGATAATGCAGATAATATTCGCACCGTTGTCAATGTATTTAGTCATGAATTCGCCGTAGATGCCTTCATAACAGATTGCCGGAGCAATTTTATAATTATGTTTCGGATCCGTTAATACTGTTCTTTCTTTTTGTTTGGCATACCCCGCAGTAGTACCTCCGAATTTTTCAAACCATGAATCAATAAAACGCAGGAACCATGGCAATGTCTCCACACCGGGTACCAGCATAGATTTGTGGTAAAACATTAATGCACCACTGCTATCCAACAATACGGAGCCGTTATATGCATCGGCGTAATGACCGTTGCCGACCGGTCTTGCAGTAGCTGTAATTTTTTCTTTGAATGCCCGATAACTTTCTACGCCGGTAAATAATGTGATTTGCGGATGCCTGCGCAGGAAACCCCATAATGGTGCGAGAAAAAAATTTTCTTTCATTCTTGTTTCTTCAATACCGTAATCCATGTATAATGCTGTTTCCGGCCAAACAACAAGTGCTGTATTGGTATCTATTTCTTTTTCGGTGGTCCGTATTAACTTTTGTAGTTGGGCTTCAAAACTGCCTGCGGAAATTTTCTCATAAGGATCAATGTTTGGCTGTACAACAACGATATTTTTATCACCGGCCGGTACATTTTCATCTTTGTAAAATAATATGGAAACTACAACCGGTAAAATCAGTACGAGAATACCTGCGATAAGGTGTTTGTATGTTTTGCTTGTGTTGCGGGAAAAATTATTTTTTATATGCAGGAATAAAAGAACGTTTACAACCATCACCCACAATGATCCTCCGCCGGCACCGGTATACTCGTACCATTGTATCCATTGCGGATGTGATGCAAATACGTTTCCAAGCGTGAGCCAGGGCCAGCTGAGGCCCCAATCGTGCAAATGGATATATTCAAAACAAATCCAGAATACTACCAGTGACACGTAACCGATTGTTTCACCGAGCCATTTTTTTGCAATTTTAAAACCCAGCCAGGGAAAACACATAAGGAGACTGTTGGCAAAGAATGCACCAAGAGCGCCGGGTAGCGAAGCGTTCCATATCCACCAGGTGGCAGCAATGTTCCAGATGAACATGGTGATGTATGTAAGTGCGAAAAACCTCCGCCTGCTCTTAACTTTCGCTTCCAACCATAGTAACGGTATCCACGCCACGAAAACAAGTAAAGTAAATGGAGAAACCGGCCATGAGGCCCAGAGAAGAACTCCGCTGGCAGCAGCAAGAAGAATGTTGCTGAATTTTTTCAAGTAAAATATTTGTATAAAAATAAAGGAAGTTAATTAACCCGTAGATTCCTGTACCATATTAAGAAACAAATAACACGGTATTTATTTTTCTTCGTGGTACTCTTCTTCGGTATTGATCTCCCAGATATTTGTTTTATCCGTTCTTCCCGCTATAATATTTTCTACGGCGGTCATGGCGGTCAGCATACTATGGTCGCTGTTATTGTAGCGATGCATACCGTTTCTTCCAATCAAAAAAAGATTCTGAACAGTGTCCACATACTCTCTGATCACATCGAAATTTTTGTACGCACCATAGTAAGAAGGATAGGCTTTTTTTACTCTTATTATGATCATGTCTTTTACCTGTTCCGGGTTCAATATGCCGATGGCCTGCATTTCTTTCAGTACCATATCTTTAATCTTTTTGTCATCTGCCTTCCACAGGTCATCGGTTTCATTACAAAAATATTCGGCGCCTATCCATGAATCGTTCGGATCTGCAACCAGGTAAGGACTCCAGTTATGAAACAATTGTAACCGCCCGGCTTTTACATTTTTGTCCTGCACATATATCCAGTTATCGGTGACGCGTTCATTGTTTTTATCCCGTAATAAAAGATCTTTTGCGAGTATACCTGCAATTAAAAAATCCCTGTATTCCAGGCCAGAAGCTGTGTCGCGAACGGATGGAGGGATTGTTATATCGTGCGTATTTTCAACAAGTGTTTTAATAGGCATACCCGAAAGAAAATAATCCCCTTTCAAGTTTATAATTTCACCTGTATTGTGGATTTTAACATCGGCCGAAAGTATTTTATCTTTTTGATCTCCATATAAAGCCGTAACAACGCTATCGTAATGGATGACGCCTCCCCGTTTTGTTATTTCTTCTGCAACTGTCTCCCACATTTGTCCCGGCCCATATTTTGGATAAAGAAACTGTTCAATAAGGCTTGTTGTTGTGCCCTCCTGTGTAATTGTTTTATTCTTTCTTGAAAAAAATGATTTTAGAGCGTGACCAATTACTTTGCTGATGTCAAGGTTTTTTACACGTTGTTCGCCCCAGGCTGCGGGTATGTTATTGCAGGGCACACCCCAAACTTTTTCGGTATAATCTTTAAAGAAGGTTTGATAAAGTTCGTTACCAAAACGATTTTTGAAAAACTGCTCAAGATTCTTTTCATCGCGTTCAGGAAAGACTTTTGCATACAAATAGGACAGCCCCATGCGAAACACTTTCATAAATCCAAGGTTCCGGATCGTTTGCATATTGAGTCGTAAGGGGTAATCAAAAAATTTATTTTGATAAAATATTCTTGACTTTCTTTTTCTTACAAGCATTATTTTATCATCAGCAGAACGGTTTCTGTTCTTTAGATTATAGTCTTTGTCTTTGTTCTGATAGTGAAGATGAATTTTATCTTCTGTAAAATCCGGATCGAGCGGAAGGAATTGAAGCCACCAGTCAATTACCCGTTCTGACTTTGAAAAAAAACGATGGCCACCAATATCTATTTTGTTTCCCTTATAATTGATTGTTTTTGCAAGGCCGCCGGGTTGACTATCCGTTTCTATTATGACAGGTTGAATGTCGGTTTTTGTCAGCAACTCGTACGCTGCCGTTAACCCGGCCGGACCCGCTCCTATAATAATAGCTGTCTTCAAAGGGATGTTTGCGGTTTATAGTTGAACATATAAATAAGGACAAAGAAAAAGATGATATACTCGCCCAGTGATTGGATCATCGGGATGGATGCAATGTTTAAACTGTTTAATAATAATCCGATCGCAAGACCTGAATAAATCCATTTGTAGTGTTTGTTGAAATCCGAAGCGATGATCAATAAAGGAAATAACCATTGCACTCCATAATACAGAAACCGGTGAATGGGAGAAAAGAGATCTGTAATCATATAGATGAGGAATGCAAGTAGCGTAATAGTATTCAGGTTATAAAGTGCTGTTCTTGCTTTTAAATAAAAGAAGAAAAAGAGTAAAATTAATATAGCCAGGAAAGACATTGCAGAAAGAAGCCAAACGGGTGTTTTAACAGGAAACAAATGATTCATGAGTACAAAAACATTTCCATGTTCCTGGTTATACATGTAAGGGAAATCTGCTGCATCTTTAGCTACGGTACGCCTGTCCCATCCTTCCCATGATGTTAATACCGGGTCAGGTTCGTTACGTTGTACAGACGGGTTCAATCCCTGGTGCGACTTTAATTGTTCAACCATGGCAAACCTGAAATCCTGCCAGTAGAGTCGTTCATGTATACTGCTCAATGCTACCACAATCATTACTAATACCGAAACGGAGAAAATCATTTTATATTTAAAAGAAGACCTGGTCAGGAACGGTAAAAAAGGAAGAAGGAAAAAGATTGTGTTTGGTCGTATGAGAAAAAGGATGGCAGCACAGAGTCCGGCGGGTGCTGCAAACAGAAAATTGTTTTTAGTTCTGATAAAAAAGTAAAACAACGTAAAGAAAAAAGTAAAGGTTAAATAGATCTGGCCCGCAGCAATATGGCTTTTCCAGGCATTTATATAAAGGAACAAGAATGCTGTTATGATTACAGCTGCTCTTTGCCGGTTGGTTTTTGTGACCGCGACAAACAGTACAGCTATTATGAAGAAGAGAATGTATTCAATCAACAGCCATATTTTCGAAATTGTTCGTTGCGGTAACTCAGCAAGCGGATAAAGTAGCTCGTGAAAAGTAGGTGTTGCGGTAATGTTCGAAACTTTTAACGTATCGAAATTTTGCGGATCATAGTATCGCAGGCCATCTGCTTTCCTCCATTTATAAAAATAAGGGGGGATACCATCTATCTGCAGTCGTGCACCCACGATCCGGTTGCGGAGATCGCCCGTATATTGTTTTTCAATTTGTATATCGCGGTAAATACACCAGCATGCACTGCATACAGCCAGGACGAGAGTAGCTATAAAAATTATTTTTCGCATGCAATACCGTTACTGAATGTTTTGCATTTTGTTTCACAAAGCACACAAAGTTTTAATGATTTTAGTTGTTTTCTTTGTGTATTTCGTCTCTTAGCGGGAAACAAAATTCAGCTTTTCCCGCAGGTACCAAAGAATACCAGGCATTTAAAACAATCATTGATTTACTTCGTATCCTTTGTGTTTTACCACAAAACAATATTCAATGATAAATTAAAAATGCGAAGTAGAACACTTCGCATTCAAATCTTTTATAGTAAAGAAATTTTTATCGCCTGCTATAATTAGGCGCTTCCTTGGTTATTTCTATATCATGTGCATGACTTTCGCGCATGCCCGCATTTGTTATTTTGACCAGGGTAGCGTTTTTCAGATCTGAAATATCTTTTGCTCCGCAATAGCCCATTCCGGCACGTAATCCACCCACATACTGATATACGACCTCTTTCAAATAACCTTTATACGCCACGCGGCCTTCTATGCCTTCCGGTACAAATTTCTTTACATCATCTTCAACATCCTGGAAATACCTGTCGCTGCTGCCTGTAGCCATTGCGCCCAGCGATCCCATACCGCGGTATTCCTTGAATTTTCTTCCTTCGTAAATAATTGTCTCACCCGGACTTTCTTCAGTGCCTGCAAAGATGCTTCCCATCATCACTGTATCTGCACCTGCCGCCAATGCCTTTACCATATCGCCGGTATAACGGATACCGCCATCCGCAATTAACGAAACATTTTTTTGTTTCAATACCGAATGGGCTTCCATTATCGCTGTTAATTGCGGTACACCGGCACCTGCTACTATGCGTGTTGTGCAAATTGATCCGGGGCCAATACCAACCTTTACCGCATCTGCACCGGCTTCGGCCAGAGCTTTAGCTCCTGCAGCTGTACCTACGTTGCCGGCAATGATGTTTAGCTTTTTAAAATTCTTTTTTACATCTTTTAATGCCGTGATCACACCTTTACTATGACCATGCGCACTATCCAATGCAATGATATCTGCACCGACATTTTGCAATGCATACACCCTGTCCAGCAAATCTCTTGTAATACCAACACCCGCGCCAACCAATAAACGCCCAAAACTATCTTTCACCGCATTTGGAAAACTTTGCAATTGAAGAATATCCCGGTACGTGATCAGCCCGATTAATTTTCCGCTTTTATTGACAACCGGTAATTTTTCAAATTTATATTGACGAAGAATTTTTTCTGCTTTCTTCAGGTCGGTCCCTTCGGGAGCAGTTACAAGATTATCTTTTGTCATTACTTCTGTAACATTGCGGTGTGGATCGTCTTCGAAACGAAGATCACGGTTGGTGAGAATGCCTACCAGCTTATGCGATTTATCAATGATTGGGATGCCGCCGATTTTATTTTCTTTCATTAACCGTAATGCATCGCCGATCACTGCATCTTCGGGTAGTGTAATAGGATCGAGTATCAGGCCACTTTCACTTCTCTTCACCCGCCGCACCTGTTCTGCCTGTCTTTCGATGCTCATGTTTTTGTGCAAAATACCAAGACCGCCTTCGCGTGCCAGTGCAATGGCCAAAGTTGCTTCTGTAACGGTATCCATCGCTGCAGAAAGTAAGGGCACATTCAACCTAATGTCTTTGGTAAGTCTGGAGCTTATATCTACATCCCTTGGTAATACATGACTGTAGCCCGGAATGAGCAGTACATCATCAAATGTTAATCCTTCGCCGAAAAATTTTTTGGAATAAGAGGGAGTGGTGGAATTATTTCTTGTTGCCATGTGCAAAGATAGGCGGGCAGAGGAATATGTGCCAAATGATTTTTTATAGTTGCTGAACGGATGTTGAATATTTGTTTATAGTACTGTTATATCTTTCGGAAATAAAACCATTTACAACAGTCACCTGGTGAAAATAAAAATCTGTTAATGCAATCAGTTACTTTACATTTTCTTTAGTTAATTACAAACAATGAGGCTTACAAAGTTGTTTTCCGATTTTTTCAATAGTGAAAAAGCATCCGGCTTTGTACTTTTTGGTTGCACGGTCATCTCGCTTATATTAACCAATTCTTCTTTCGGTGATAGTTATTTACAGTTTTGGAATACGCCGGTAGCCGGTCATTCCATTACACATTGGATCAATGATGGATTGATGACCGTTTTCTTTTTATTGGTCGGGCTGGAGATAGAAAGGGAGATCTATGTCGGCGAATTAAAAAATGTAAGAAATGCAATGCTGCCTGTATTTGCCGCGGCTGGTGGCATGCTTGTTCCCGCCCTTATACATTTTATACTTAACAAAGGTACTGCAGAGCAAAATGGATTTGGTATTCCAATGGCAACAGACATTGCATTTGCACTGGGTGTTCTTTCACTTGCGGGTAAACGCATTCCTTTTGCGTTAAAAATATTTCTTACGGCCCTTGCGATCATAGATGATCTTGGCGCAATATTGATCATCGCGATTTTTTATACTGCCCAACTTTCATGGGTTAACCTGCTTATCGCGCTGTCCATTTTTGCAGCGTTATTAATTATGAACCGGTTAAAAATTAATAACCTGTTATTTTATATTATCCCGGGAATTGCCATGTGGTATTTTATGTTGCAATCCGGTGTACATGCCACTATTGCCGGTGTATTGCTCGCATTTGCTATACCGTTTCGTAAACGCGATGATCATTCTCCATCTGAAAAATTGCAACACATCCTCCATAAACCTGTTGCATTTGTTATAGTGCCATTATTTGCTCTTGCAAACACCAGTATTCTTTTTGTGCCGGGTATTTTTTCCGGCCTTACAAATAATAATAGTCTTGGGATTATGCTCGGATTATTTGCGGGGAAGCCCATTGGTATTCTTTTGTTTAGCTGGATAGCTGTACGTGTCGGTGCAGGAAGATTGCAACATGAGTTAACGTTTAAACATTTACTTGGAGCAGGTATATTGGGTGGCATCGGGTTTACTATGTCGGTATTTATAACATTGCTGGCATTCAATAATGATAAACTGATTGCTGTTTCAAAGATTTCAATCCTTTTAGCATCAATGTTATCTGCTGCTATCGGGCTGTTAATATTATCCCTTATAAAACCGGTAAATGATCGGGTCGATTAATGATTACTAAGATCTTTCGGACGAATGATATGCATCCGGCATCATTGTCCATACCCGATAAAGCCTTATTTTTGCGCCACTTTTGCTAAGCTAAGAACTAAATTTTCACGTCTTATGCCTGATATTTTTGAACGTCTTCTAAAAAATTACGGACCTATCGGTCAGCATAGAGAAAGAGCCCATGGATATTTTGCTTTTCCTAAACTGGAAGGCCCGATTGGAAGCAGGATGATATTCAGAGGAAAGGAGATGATCGTGTGGAGCCTCAACAATTATCTTGGATTGGCTAATCACCCGGAAGTACGTAAAGCAGACGCAGATGGAGCAAAGGAATATGGCCTTGCATTACCTATGGGTGCACGAATGATGAGTGGCAACAGTAACCTGCATGAGCAACTGGAACGTGAGCTGGCAGAATTTGAAGGTAAAGAAGATGCTGCTTTACTGAATTATGGTTACCAGGGAATGGTTAGCATAATTGATGTATTATGCGGTCGTCATGATGTTATAGTTTATGATGGAGAAAGTCATGCATGCATAATAGATGGACTTCGTTTACACCCCGGACATCGGTATGTATTCAAGCATAACGATGTGGCAGACTTTGAAAAGCAATTGCAACGGGCCACACAGCTGATAGAAAAGCAAAATGCCGGCGGTATACTTGTTATTACAGAAGGTGTATTCGGTATGGCAGGCGACCAGGGAAAACTGAAAGAGATAGTTGCGTTGAAAGATAAATATCAATTCAGGCTGCTCGTTGATGATGCACATGGATTTGGTACATTAGGTAAAACCGGAGCGGGAGCAGGCGAGGAGCAGGGTATACAGGATAAGATCGATCTATATTTTTCGACATTTGCAAAATCAATGGCATCCATCGGTGCATTCATAGCCGGTGACCGCGATATTATTGATTATATACGCTATAATATCCGTTCACAAATTTTTGCGAAAAGCCTGCCAATGCCCGTGGTTGTTGGCAACCTGAAACGTCTTGACCTGTTGCGCACGCAACCCCAACTTAAGGCCAAACTTTGGGAAAATGCATTGAAGCTGCAGAACGGTTTAAAGGAAAGAGGTTTTGATATTGGTAAAACCGATTCGGTCGTATCGCCCGTTTATATGAAAGGTGACGTACCGGAAGCCACCGCCATGGTAACCGATCTTCGTGAGAACTATGGCATCTTCTGTTCGATAGTTGTATACCCGGTTATTCCCAAGGGTCATATTATTTACCGTCTTATACCAACGGCTGCACATTCTGATGATGATATTCAGCAAACATTAAAGGCATTTAGTGAAACAAAACAAAAACTGGATGCCGGTAAGTATAAAGTGGAGGCCATACCGGATATGGCGGAAGTGACAGGAAAGCGTTTTGACTATTTACTGGAAAAACCCCGAAATAAATAAACCCTAAAGAACAGCTATAAAACAAAGCTCCGGTGGTAAAACCCGGGGCTTTTTTATTGGTAAATACTATCGAGTTTTTTATCCGTGTGCTGCCGGAACAGGAATCCGGGAAGGTCTTAAAAAAAAGAACCTCCCGAGAAATCGGGAGGACCCTAATCAAAAACCATTAACCATTAAACCTTATCCTATGAAAATTCGTTGCTAATATCGTTAATAATTATTTAATTAGCGTATTCACAAAAGATTTTTTTTTGACCATATCGGGTAAAATTGTCATTTATACACTAATTATTGACAATGGTCAATCATAAGTACGTTTCTTTGTGCGGTAAGATGGACACGCAAACGTTTGCGTCAGTGCTGTTGGTATCCATTAAAATTCACTTTTTATTTTTCGTATGAGGAAAGTCGTTATCGCAATCACCGGGGCCAGCGGATCTGTCTATTCAAAGATTTTGCTTGATAAACTGGCGATTTTAAAAGATCAGTGGGATGAAGTATCTGTAGTGATGACAGATAATGCGAAACAGGTATGGGCGACTGAGTTAGGCAATACTGATTTTGGGCAATATCCGTTTAAGTTTTATTCAACAACCGATTTCAATGCCCCTTTTGCTTCCGGCTCGGGACAATACAATGTTATGATCCTTGTACCGTGCTCCATGGGCACTTTGGGCAGAATAGCGACCGGGGTATCGAATGATCTTATCTCAAGAGCTGCAGATGTTATTTTGAAAGAAAGAAGAAGGCTTATTTGTGTAGTACGCGATACGCCGTACAACCTTATACATATCCAAAACATGGAAACGGTCACTTTGGCCGGCGGTATCATTTGCCCGGCTTCACCTTCATTTTACAGTAAACCCAAAACCATTGAAGAAGCTGCTGCTACTGTGGTGGATCGCGTTCTTGACCTTGCAGGTTTTGATATAAATACGTTTCGCTGGAATGGATAAAAAGAAGGGCCTCCCCGAATGAGAAAGCCCTTCGCTATCGGCTTACTGGTTAATGGAGATTAAGCTCCTCAGTTATCCCAGTTACTTGTTTCCACGGGAAATATTTTTATTTCTTAGGCGGAAAGGGTTTAATACTTAATGTAAGCGCTACACCGGCACTGTTTAATTGAATTTTTCCCAGTCCGATTCCATCAAGCGGTACTTTAAAATAAGGTTCTGCTGTTATTGACAACATATTGTTGATCCTTCTTTCATATCCTGCAGAAAGATTCAGAATAGAAAAGAAATGTTTGTACTCGTCATTTATGGTCGTTGTTTTCGTATGAATGGTTGAAGAGCCCGTATACGTGTAGTAATAATCATAGGATTCCCTTTTCATTATATAGGTAGACAGTCCCGTTGAAAAAAACCAGTTGGATTTTTTGGATTGAATAAAATTATAGCTCAATAAAAGAGGTATTTCATACACCTTACAATCTGCATCTACTTTATCAAGCAAAATATTGGATGGCCAACCGGGATATTTAATGTGGTAATCATCAGGACCCGCTGTATAAACCTTTTTTCCAATATAAAATCCTGAGCGAACGGTAAACCGGTTGTATGTATAACTGAGTCCTGCGCCATAACCCATTTTTACCTTGCCGGCCTTTGTCACGCCTACCATACTAAGATCTGGCATCGCCGTAAATGTGATCGCGAATGCTGACTTCTTTTGTTTTCCAGGTTTTGGCGATGGTTTTTGTTGCGCTGTGCTGTTAACTTTATCTTCCGTTTTTGTTGTATCGGCAGCTTTCTTTTGCAAAGCAGGATCCTGGCTGGCCGGTTTATCCGAAACTAAATTGTTATCAGCATTAGTGATTATCGTTTTACTGGTATCCGTATTGTTTATGGAACTATTCGCAGTACCCGGTATTGGCGATGTTTTGTCGGTCGTCGTTTCTTTACTGTTTTTTTCTTTATCACCTGCTGCATTATTTTCAACAGCTGCATTAGTGTTTGTAAGATTTTGCCTGGTGTTTGAATTGAATGTGCCGGAAGTTTTTTTATGATTTGTGTTTGCAGCTAATTCTCCTTTTGCAGATAATGGCTTGTACACAAAATTCTTATTCGATTTCGAATTAGCTGTTCCCGGTTTGCCTGTACCGATACTGTTATCATTCCTTTTTATTTCCAGGTTATTCTTTTGCGCAGGATCTGCGTTATCAACCGCACCCGGTGTTTTATCTTTTGCTGATGATGCAGGAGTTATCGAAGTGGATTTATCCGTAACGGGTACGTTTACCTTCTCTGAAGATTTATCAGTATTTGTTTTAACTGAAAGATCTTTTGCTTTGCCGGCAGATTCCTTCAGTGGGTCATTTTTTGATTCATTCGTTAAACTTACATTGTTGCGCCTGGTCTGATTTGTTTTTAAATAATAGATCCCACCACCCGTTAAGGCAACAGCAAGGAACAACAGCAAAAAGAAAAAGACTCTCCGCCGGTCATCTTTTTCCGTGGGCATGTGCTTGTCCAGCTTTTTCTCCATCTTATCCCATGCTTTTTCGTCATAGGCAGGATGGTGATGCTCTGCAGCTTCTTTTATTTTCTTATCGAAATCTTCAGACTGCATTTTTTGCTATTTCGTTTTGTTGTTCTCTAAATAAGATCTTCTGTAGTTGTTTTCTCGCTTTCGCCAGGTTCGATTTTGACGTTCCTACAGAGATACCCAATTGTTTCGCTATTTCATCATGCGACAATTCATCAATAACAAATAAATTAAAAACAGCGCGATAGCCCGGCGACAACTGCTGCACACAGCGAATAATCTCCTCGTGTGAAATACGGTCCAGTGCATCTATAGTATGCGCCGGAGCCTGGTACATCACCGAGTCGAGATCGGTTACCATCTGGTGTTTGTGATATTTTCTGAAATGGTCTATCGCGGTATATATCATTATCTTTCGTAACCAGCCTTTAAAAGAGCTCACTACATCGGAATATGCTGGCTGGTAGTTATGGATTTCCCTGAAGATCTTCAGAAAGCCGTCATTGATGATTTCAATTGCGTCTTCCTGGTTACTGGCGTACCGGTCACATATTGCCATAGCATAACCGTAGAAAGAGCTATACATCTTTTTTTGGCTCTCTCTTTTGTTCAGGGCGCATTCCCTGATATGAAAGGTCAGTTCATCTGCCGATAGCAATACAGTATTCTTTTCGCTGTTAAATCGTGTTTCCAAATCAAAAGGTTGCTTAAGAAATTGCGACAATTTCTATTATTTCCCAGGACGGAAAATCACGTGTTTACGGTATATACATGAAAGGTAGCAGCGCCTAATTGACCGGTTTCAAAGCATCATTAATGGACTGAAGAAGGCCATCCTGGAACTTATCTTCCGTGAGCTGCCAAAACATAATACCGTAAAGTTTGTTTTCAATCGCATAACGCGTTTTTAAGGCAATTGATTTTTTATCTTCAAAGGTAACAAAGGCCTGGGTAGCAGGATTGTAGAAATAAGGAGCCTTCGCCGCATCATCCCAATAATATATATAACCGCTTTTGGCCAGGCTATCTTCGAAAAACCTGGATGGCATTGACTTTCTGAATTTCCCCGGCTGATTCAGGCCATTATTCACGTTCTGAACACTATCAAAAATCCTTCCGTAAAATGCAGCACCCAGCACCAGTTTGTTTGCCGGTATTCCTGCGTTAAGCAAATATTTTACCGCATTATCACCCGATTCCTTTTGCCCTTCTGCTGAATATAAAGGAGTATGGTGCCCGGTGGTTACGCTAAACCCGTTTGTCAGGTCGTAAGTCATCAGGTTTACAAAGCTCGCGTACTTCATTACTTTCTTCCAGTCAACAGATTCTTCCAGAAATGTGGTAAAACCGCCGGCCGCAAAACTGATTAATTTTTCATGCCCCAATTTTGTTCTGAGTTTTTTTACAAGTGCGGTAAAATTGGCTTTGTCTTCCGGTTTATAGGTGTGCCCGGGAAATCCTTCAATAGCCGGGTATTCCCAGTCAAGATCAATACCATCGGCTTCAAAATAAGTCAGCAGTTCTTTTACGGATTGCGTAAACTCTTTTCTTCCTTTTTTAGTTGAAAAAATATCTGAGCAATCCTTACAGCCGCCCCAGCCGCCAAGAGAAAGCATCACCTTCAATTCCGGGTTTCTTTTTTTCTGAGCCACCAGGTTTTGAATCGTCATTGTATCACGGGCGTTGTTAATGTTCAGCCGGTTACCTTTTAAATGGCCGAAACTGAAAATAATATGCGTCAGTTGCGTTACGTCAAAGCTGTCAATGGTTGTGGGTCTGCCGGCGTAATAGGCGATTACTGCGGGCCGTTCATTTTTCGGCTGTGCATTTACGGTATGGATGAAAATCAGAAAGATTGCTCCTGCACTTAAAATGCCTGGATACTTCATTGTTGGCGGATTTAGTTTTTTTGTTTTAAATCAGATCAATTTAGCCAGTCATTCCTTTCAAGAATGGCAAATACCTGTTGACGGATATCTTCCCGTATATCTTCAACTGCATACGGCGAGTTGCAAAGAAATGCATAAAATATTTTTTTATCCGGCACCCATTGATAATCGCCTCTGAACCCGCCCTGCGAGCCCGTGTGGCCGACCAGGTTTACACCATTATCGTTACGGATAAACCAACATAAACCAATAAAGGGTGGATTACCATCTTTCCAGTTTGGAAAAGTATAAACCGTTCTTGCCTTATCGATGACTGATTTTTTCAGAAAAACATTTTTTTGTATGGCTTGTTCATATTTCCATAGTTCTTCCACATTGCTCCATACTCCCCCGTTTCCTGCAGCGGCGAATGTTGGTTCTTCGCCATAGTCTTTTTCAATAAATGTATTGCCCTCTTTTAAATAACCATGCGATACACCCGATTCCGGATGCGGTCCATCCGTTATATCCGACTTCGTCATGCCCGATGGCTTAAAAATGATCGTTTTCACATAATCCTGCCACTTCATCCTGGTCACTTTTTCAATGATGAGTGCTAAACCATTAAACGCAGGGTTTGAGTATTCATATCGTTCACCCGGCTCAAAGTTCAATGTGTCCGTTTGTTTAATGGGCGCAAAGTTCTCTTCATCTTTTGCTGTAAGATAAAACACGCTGTCTTCGGTCACCTTACGAATATCCGGCAAGCCCGACGTGTGTGTAAGCAAATGATAGATCCTGATTTTCTTCGCTATGCCTTTGTTTTTAAAATCGGGAAAGTATTTGTAGAGATCATCATTGAGTGACAACTTTCCTTCTTCTGCAAGACGAAGAATTGCAAAGGCGACAAACGTTTTACTGATTGATCCGACGTTAAATAATGTCTGCGTTGTTATTGGCTTCTTTGTTTGAATGTCTTCTACGCCGAAACCTTTTTTATAAACAATATTTCCGTTTTTAACAATGATCACAGCACCACCCGGTTCACCTGCATTAAATGTTTTTTCAAAAAGTGAATCAAGACTTTTCGTGATAGCTGTTTTCTTTTGTGCTATGACAATACCGGGAATAATAATAAAGACGAAAGCAATTTTGATTACCTGGTGGATCACCTTTGGCATAGTTGACTCATTTGACTGATAAGAATTAATCTACCTCATACCACGCGGAACACTTTCCACTTTTGCGTGCCGGGCACAATCAACGGTTCTATCTGTTCCGGGAATTTTTTAAACTGTGGTTGTCCCATTTGAGATAAGGCTTTTGTAAAATCTTCCAGCATCTCAAACTCGTATTCATCAATGATCAACGACGGAGATTCACCGATATGGCCCACATAAACTTTGTTTTTTGATTTCTTAAATTCAGACGATCTGAATTTTTCGGCGCCCCATTCCCGGATAATGTCAAGAGCCTGTTTTTGTTTTCCAAAAACAATTTCCAATGACCATTGGCAGATGTACATAAAAGATGCTTGAAAAGATGAAATGTAAATTTAATGATAACTCTTATCCGTGCGCCAATTACAGACAGCAAAATGATCAGCGGGCGGGAGCAGGGGCATTATCCATGTACATCAGTTTTTTGGAAACAATGTAAAAGACATAACCGACAGTGCCACCGAATGTATTCAATATAAGATCATCCACATCAAATACGCCGAGGTTAAAAAGCAATTGAACCGTCTCAAAGGAAAGACTGATGAGAAACACAACAACTATAGTCTTCCCGATGCGTTGCAGTCGTACAAACAAGATGGGCAGCAGTACGCCAAGTGGTATAAAACCGATGACGTTACCAAGGATATTTTTCGCGACGAGATAACTGTAATGTTTCCTGATGATATAAAAATATTTCAAGGTAGCAAAGGGAACAAAATTGGCCCGCTGAATGCCGCGCTTCATCATCTTTTTACTGTCATATTTGGCGAGATAGATTTCAAAATGATCAGCACCGCCTTTAAAAAGAATATAACGGCTCAAAACCAGTATGCAGAAGATGAATAATATCCACGTTAACACCCGTAAAAACTTATCCTGCGGATTTTTTTGAATATTCATTACAGTTTTTTGTCCGTCGGTCCTGTAAATTTAAAAAATAAAGAGTTTAATGCCGATGTTCGTGCTAATTAACTTATAAAGCTTATGTAGTTAGTTCGTCAACTTTGGTTCACCTATTCGTAAAAATTCATTTCTAAAACCTCCTAAATTGTCAATGGTGTTAAAACCGTTGAATTGGATTTTCATTTCCCGGATTGGCGTACGTGTTACTCAGGAGGCGCAGCAAAATTCCGCAGACTTAAATGGCTAATGCCTCAAGAATCGGTTTGCTTTCAATCGGGTCTCACATAACAATACGCAGACTACAATAATGTATCTTCCTTATAACGAATACCGGCTTTACTTCGTATAGCATCCAATGTTTCCATTAATAACAAGGTATCCGAAAAAGACATGACAGGACTTTCTGTTAATCCTCTTTCGAGACAATCTGCTACATGTCTTGCTTCATATTGATAACCAAACCCGGGTTCTTTATGAACATCCACAACCGTTTTTGTATCTACTCTGCCCGGGTAGAGTTCGATGGTAGAAGAGGGTTCATAAAAGCGTGTTGTCAACCGGATTCTTCCACCGGTGCCGGAAATATCTGCTTCCGTAGCAAGATCGCTTGAAAATGAAGTGAACAGCTGAGCCATTGCACCACTGCTGTATGTAAAAAGTATGGCGCACTGCTCATCAACACCCAAATCGGTTGGTGTCATCGTGGCTTCAATAGCATCCGGCTTGCCTAAAAAAGATAAGGCGATAAAAACATTGTAAATGCCAATGTCCATAACCGTTCCTCCGCCCAATGCAGGATCAAAAAGTCTTTTTGGTACAGGAGGTGCCGGGCGAAACCCAAAATTGACCAACACATTTTTTATTTCGCCGATACTGCCGTTACGAACCAACTCTACTGTTTTATTATAGTGCGGCATAAACTTGGTCCATACGGCTTCCATCAGGAAAATCTTTTTTTCTTTTGCGAGACTGATCATTTCACGGGTTTGTGAACTGTTCATGGCAAAAGGTTTTTCACAAAGCGCTGCCTTATTATTGTTTAAGCATAGCAGTGTATTTTCATAGTGCAGGTTATGCGGTGTCGCGATATAAATGACATCTACATTTTTATTGGCAACGAGTTCATCGTAAGTACTATGTTTATATCGAACAGGGAATTCTGCGGCGAACTCTTCCGCACTTTCTTTGCTTCGCGATCCGATTGCAATTAATTCCGAGTTGGCAACATGTTTAAGGTCAGCTGCAAATTTGCGGGCGATACGTCCTGCGCCCATTATTCCCCATCGTATCATTTGAAATTATTTAAGTAATACAAGATAAACGTTGCGGGAACTTTAGCCAAATTCAATATGACGTGATGATTAAATTAATTCTGAAATACTATTTTGTATGTTGTCAGAAATTTTATCGGTGGGCACATCATTCGGATCACCACCAAACGGATCTTCAATTTCTTCAGCTATTAATTCAAGACTTGCCATTACATAAAACACAAAAGCGACAACAGGTATAATTAAATAGCCAAGGTCAAATACATGACCAAGCGGCAACGTCATTATATAGAAGAAGATAAATTTTTTGATAAATACACTATACGAAAAAGGGATGGGCGTGTTCTTTATCCGTTCGCAGGCACCGCATATATCTGTAAAAGAAGACAGTTCCGTGTTTAAAAAAATCAATTGTTCACCGGTTATTTTTCCTTCTTTATATAATTGTTGAACCCTTTCATAAATCATCCCGGCAACCTGGTTGGGAATATGTTTTTGCCTGTCAATTTGTTTAAGAATATGTTCATGCGTATCCCGGTCAAAAATTTCCGTTCTTGTTTTTTCTGATCGTAAATGATCGCGAAGTGCAAATGCATAAGCCGGTATGGTTTTCCGAAAAAATGAACGGTTCTCTTCGTCATCTTTAGACAGCATTGCGGATAATTTCAACGCCAGGTTCCGGCTGTTATTCACAAGACCGCCCCAGAGTTTCCTTCCTTCCCACCAGCGATCATAAGCCGTATTGGTACGAAAGACAAGTAAGATAGAAATCACAAATCCAAGCAGGCTGTGAACCAATGATATGTTTTTGACAAAACTTTCTTTCGACAACCGGAAGAATTCTATTTCTGCAAACGTGACAAGCCAGGAATAAACACAGATCCCGATTATAAGCGGGAACAATTTCCTGAACGTATCTGCTTCGTGAAATCGAAAAATAAAGGTGAACCAATTCTTAGGATTATAACTGATCATAGCCGTAGTTGAGCGGTAAATTTAAAACGAAATTAAATCGATAGAGGAAGCAACAGGGAGTAAAGGGAAACAGAAGGGCTTAAAATAAAAAATGGGGCCAGAATGGAAATTCAACCCCGTTTTTAAAATCCAATATCCTATGAAAAACCAGTACAATGATAATATGAGAATTTGATAAAAAAAATACCACGTTCGTGGTATTTTTAAAAAAAAGCAAACACTTAACGTTTTAAGTGCCTGCAGTGTGCAACATCGTGTATTTGGTACGTTTAGTAAATTCAGTTTAAACTACCTGGAAACCAATAGCATAAGGGTCATCGTCAGGGTCAATGGTAATGGTGTTGTAGCCATAAATCTTCGCCCAACCTTCAATACCTGGCCGTATGGCCGGTTTGCCATTTACCGTTGTTTCTTCCTCAATTGTGCCGGTAAACTTCGATCCGATGATGCTTTCGTGGACGAATTTGTCGCCCTTTTTCAGTTTTCCTTTTGCATACCATTGTGCCATCCGGGCCGATGTACCGGTGCCGCAGGGCGATCGGTCAATGGCCTTGTCGCCATAAAATACAGCATTGCGTGCGGTGGAGGTATTATCAAGAACAGCACCTGTCCATAAGATATGTGAACATCCGTTTATCGTCGGGTTTTCGGGATGAACGAATTCATATTTTTCGTTTATCCGTTTCCGTAATTCCCTTGCCCAGGCTATTAATTTATCGGCAGGATAGTGTTCAAGGCCCTTGAAATTTTTTTGTACATCAACAATTGCATAAAAATTGCCACCATAGGAAACGTCAATAACCAACTCTCCAAGTTCGGGACATTCGGCTGTAAGATCAGCCGCTTCAAGAAAAGCGGGTACATTGGTAAGTTTTACCGATTTTACTTTGTTGCCTTCCTGCCGGTATTCAATATTTACCAATCCCGCCGGCGCTTCCATACGTATGCTGCCCGGATGTTTTGGGCTTATTAATCCTTCTTCCACCGCAATGGTGATTGTTCCAATAGTGCCATGACCGCACATCGGTAAACAACCGCTGGTTTCAATAAACAGAACGGCAACATCATTTTGCGGATCATGCGGCGGATAAAGAATACTCCCGCTCATCATGTCATGACCGCGGGGTTCAAACATCAGCCCTTTGCGTATCCAGTCATATTCTTTCAAAAAATGCTGGCGTTTTTCGCTCATGTTTTTACCGGTGAGTGCAGGGCCTCCACCGGCTACAAGGCGTACGGGATTACCACAGGTATGAGCATCTATGCAGAAAAAAGTTTTTTTATTCACGGAGCTTAAATTCATCTTAACTATTCACAAGCTGGCTTTCTTTCCATGCAGGGATCGTGGGCCTGGAAGCTATTCCATCATTTATTACTTTCAGTACGTTTTCCCGCTCAGCACCAACGAGTGTAAGGCGCGGCGCACGTACATATTCACTGCCAATGCCGGTTTGCGCTTCAGCAAGCTTGATATATTGAACCAGTTTCGGATGCAGGTCCAGTTCAAGCAGCGGCAGAAACCAGCGATGAATTTTCAACGCGTCTTCAATCTGGCCGGCTTTCACAAGGCGATAGATCGCCACCGTTTCTTCCGGGAAGGCACACACTAAACCGCCTACCCATCCTTCTGCACCCATGATCATTTCTTCCATAGCAATCGTATCTACGCCACATAAAACTTTCAGCCGGTTGCCAAAACGGTTTTTTAATGCAGTTACGTTTGACACTATTCTTGTTGATTCTTTTACGGCCTGCACGTTATTGCATTCCAGTATTTCTTCAAACATGTCCGCCGTCACTTCGGTTTTATAATCAACAGGGTTGTTATAAATCATGATGGGCAGCGAAGTGGAATTGGCAATTGTTTTGAAAAATGTCACCGTTTCGCGATGGTCGGTTTTATAGCGCATGGGAGGAAGGATCATTAAACCTTTGGCTCCCCATTTTTCTGCATATTCGGCCTGCTTAATAGCTTCCCGTGTTGAACCTTCGGCTATATTCAATACGACGGGGATGCGATCCGCAACTTCTTTTACTGCAAACTTCACCAATGTTTCTTTTTCGTCCGTCGTCAAAACACTTGCTTCTCCCAGCGTGCCGCCCAGTATAATACCATCAATGCCCGCATCTATCTGCGCCTTGAGATTTTTTGCAAACAGCGGTAAGTCAAGCTCATCTTTCTGGGTGAATTTCGTGGTCAGCGCCGGAAAAATTCCCCTCCATTTTATACTCATAGAATTTTTTGATAAAAGTATTTTGAATACGGAGTAAAAGGCGTTCAGCAATTCACTTTTTTTTTGCCGATATTATCCATTGCCTCCGTTATTTCTGTAAAATACTGATAATATTTGTTAAATCGGGCCCCGCAAACGTTTGAGAATACCCAAAAACTAAATAAATGTAGAATTAACACTTATTAAAATAATACCTTACTTTCGATACTCATTTTAGATTGCTGCTTTATCCACTATGATTGCTGACACATTTGTAATAGGTGTTGATTATGGAACGGATTCTGTTCGTTCCGTTATCGTTGATTCTTCAAATGGAAATGAAATAAGTTCTTCTGTTTTTTATTATCCACGGTGGAGGGATGGTTTGTATTGTGTCCCTTCGGCCAACCAGTTCCGCCAGCATCCCCTCGATTATGTTGAAGGTCTTGAAGTGACCATAAAAGATTGCCTGCAAAAGGCCGGTGGGTCCGTTGCTCAACATATTAAGGCTATTTCAGTGGACACAACGGGTTCAACACCGGTTGCGGTAGATAAGACGGGCACACCTTTATCGCTACTGCCGGGTTTCGAAAATAACCCGCATGCCATGTTTGTATTGTGGAAGGACCACACCGCAACAAATGAAGCGGCAGAGATAAACGAACATGCGGCAAAATTTGATATTAATTATCTGCAGTTTGTTGGCGGTATATATTCTTCAGAATGGTTTTGGGCAAAACTGCTTCGCACATTGCGCACCGATGAAGAAGTCAGAAACGCCTGTTATTCCTGGGTGGAGCATTGCGACTGGATCCCATTTTTATTAACAGGCGGCAGCGATGTGCATGAAATGAAAAGAGGCGTTTGCTCTGCGGGCCATAAAGCATTGTGGGCGGCAGAATTTGGCGGTTTGCCCCCTGATAATTTTTTCAGTTCTTTAGATAAATTACTTACCGGTTTTACAAATAGATTATTTACAAAAACGCATACCGCAGATGAATCAGCGGGTAATCTTTCGTCCGAATGGGCTGAACGGTTAGGTTTATCAACCAATGTGATTATCGGCGTGGGTGCATTTGATGCACATATGGGTGCTGTAGGCGGCCAGATAGAACCTTACCATCTCAGCAAGGTGATGGGCACTTCTACCTGCGATATGCTTGTAGCGCCGATAGACGAAGTGAAAGGAAAATTAGTGAAAGGAATTTGCGGGCAGGTACCCGGCTCGGTTATTCCCGGCATGATGGGTATGGAAGCCGGACAAAGTGCTTTCGGTGATGTATATGCGTGGTTTCGCAGTGTTCTTGCATGGCCGTTGAATGGATTGCTCAATGGTTCTGCAGTTATCAATAAAGAGACAGCAGACCTGCTGAGAGAGGAAATCAATAACAAACTGATCAGTCAGTTATCAGCGGAAGCGGCAGCCCTTTCCCTGCATGAAGAAGATGAGATTGCTGTGGATTGGCTCAACGGAAGACGGACACCTGATGCCGATCAAACACTGAAAGCAGCGATCAGTGGATTGAATCTCGGTACCGATGCGCCACGGCTGTTCAAGACATTGGTAGAAGCAACCTGCTTCGGAGCGAAAGCAATTGTAGACAGATTCAATGATGAAGGGGTGAAAGTAAAAGGATTAATCGGGCTCGGTGGTGTGGCGAAAAAATCGCCTTATATCATGCAGGTAATGGCGGATGTAATGGGGATGCCTATCCGCATTCATAAATCGGAACAAACCTGTGCTATGGGTGCAGCGATGTTTGCCGCTACGGCTGCAGGTATTTATAATAAAGTAGAAGACGCCATGGCGGCGATGGGACAAGGTTTTGATGCGACATATAAGCCGGTCAAGGCAAATTCACGATTATATAAAGTAAGATATAAGCGCTTTAAAAAACTTGGAAAATTTTTAGAAAAGTGATGAAGTGAATGGTGAATAATGAATAGTGAATTGGAATCGTAATCTTTGAATGGAGCATTTACAAAACAGTAATGAATAATTGCGCTGTAAAATTCCATTAACTATTCACAATCGACTATTGACTTGCGATCACTATTGACCATATGGGCTATCAACATATACAACAAGCTGCGTACGAGGCAAACATGCAACTGCCGGAACTGGGCCTTGTATTATTTACGTTTGGAAATGTGAGCGCTGTTGACAGGAAGCTGGGCGTATTTGCGATAAAGCCGAGTGGTGTTCCATACAATGAGTTATCACCAGATAAAATGGTTGTAGTTGACTTCGATGCAAAAGTTGTCGAGGGAAAACTGCGTCCATCATCAGATACGAAGACGCACGCTTTGCTATACAAACATTGGGAAAATATCGGCGGTATATCGCATACACATTCTACCTATGCTACCGCATGGGCACAGGCGCAGCGTGATATCCCGATTTTCGGAACGACACATGCTGATCACAATACCGTGGACATACCTTGTGCGCCGCCGATGAACGATGAGATGATACAGGGTAACTACGAACACGAAACCGGTTGGCAGATCATTAACTGCTTTATGGAAAGAGGACTGAGCTATGAAGAAGTGGAAATGATATTGGTTGGAAATCATGCGCCATTTACATGGGGCAAAACAGCGGCAAAAGCGGTATATAACAGTGCAGTGCTCGAATCCATTGCGCATATGGCCTATTTAACGGAAACAATCAACAGCAATGCAGCAAGATTAAAAGATGCATTGATAAAAAAACATTTTGAAAGAAAGCATGGGCCGGATAGTTATTATGGACAATGAGGTGAATGGTGAAAGGTGAATGGTGAAAAGTGAATGGTGAATCGGAAGCGACGAGGGTTGACGGTCCCCCGTCTGACCGGACGATACGGAAAGTTTCACTTACTGCTGAATAGAATTGTTGTAGTATAAGAGTGCGACGCAACATAAGCCTGATAGAAAACAAAAAGCCGGGAACATAAAAAATAAAAAATGACAGATCTGAAATCACACGAAGTTTGGTTTATAACCGGCAGCCAGCATTTATATGGTGATGAAACATTGAAACAGGTGGCTGCACATTCACAGGAGATTGCGAAATATTTGAACGATACGCCGTCTATGCCTGTAAGCATCGTGTTTAAACCGGTTGTAAAAACGGCGGAAGAGATTTATGCGGTTTGTCAGCAGGCTAATGTTGCAAAAAATTGCATTGGCATCATTACATGGATGCATACATTTTCGCCGGCAAAGATGTGGATCGGCGGGTTAAAAATTTTACAAAAACCATTATTGCATTTGCATACACAGTTCAATCGCGATATTCCATGGAACGAGATCGATATGGACTTTATGAATCTCAATCAAAGTGCACATGGCGACAGGGAATTTGGTTTTATGATGAGTCGCATGCGGTTGAATAGAAAAGTCGTTGTAGGTCATTGGCAACATCCGAATGTTCTCGAACGGATCAATGTATGGACAAGAGCTGCAGCCGGCTGGCATGATTGGCAGGGAGCAAAGTTTGTTCGTATCGGTGATAACATGCGCAATGTGGCGGTAACGGAAGGTGACAAAGTAGAAGCAGAATTAAAATTCGGCTATTCGGTAAATACACATGGTGTTGGCGACCTGGTAAAAGTTATCAATGAAACGACTGATAAAGAGATTGACAGGCTGGTAAGTGAATACGCCGATAGCTACGCATTAATGCCTTCATTATTGAAGGGGGGTGAGCAACATTCTTCTCTTCGCGATGCAGCCAAGATTGAGATCGGTTTAAATAATTTCCTCGAAGCCGGAAATTTCAAAGGGTTTACGGATACATTTGAAGACCTGCATGGTATGGTACAACTGCCAGGCATAGCCGCACAACGGCTAATGGGTAAAGGATATGGCTTTGCCGGTGAAGGTGATTGGAAAACGGCAGCGCTGGTTCGTGCGATGAAAGTAATGGCAACGGGTTTGAAAGGTGGTAATTCCTTTATGGAAGATTATACGTATCACTTTGCCCCCGATAACCAATTGGTGCTTGGAGCACATATGCTCGAGATTTGCGAATCTATTGCTATCGGCAAACCTTCCTGCGAAATACATCCACTGGGTATCGGTGGCAAAGCAGACCCGGTGCGCCTGGTATTTAATTCTGCAGCCGGTCCTGCAATCAACGGTTCGATTGTAGACATGGGTAACCGGTTTCGGTTATTAGTAAACGAAGTGCTCGCTGTAGCACCGATTCATTCATTACCCAAACTGCCTGTTGCCCGCGTATTGTGGCGTCCTTATCCTGATATGCGCACAGCATGTGGTGCATGGATATTGGCAGGAGGTGCTCATCATACATGTTATAGCCAGAACCTCACGGCAGAACATCTTGAAGATTTTGCAGACATGGCCGATATAGAATATGTCCTGATCAATAAAGAGACAAAACTTTATCAATTTAAAAATGAATTACGCTGGAGTGAAGTATATTACCAGCTTAAAAAATGATTGGATAAACCAACGATTGCTTTATGAATAATAAACTTCTGACTGGCGATTACCTCGTTTTTATCATTTATTTCATCATCGTAGCAGGTTATGGATACTGGATTTACCGGAAAAGAAAAAGCAGGGAGCATGATTCAAAAGCTTTTTTCCTGGCCGAAGGATCGTTGACATGGTGGGCGATCGGCGCTTCATTAATTGCTTCGAATATTTCTGCCGAACAATTTATCGGCATGAGCGGTAACGGTTTTTTTGTGGGTGTCGCCGTCGCTGCTTATGAATGGATAGCTGCATTGGCACTCGTTATCATTGCAATTTGGTTTATCCCGATTTATTTAAAGAACAAGATTTACACCATGCCGCAGTTTTTAAAAACGCGGTATAATGAATCGGTGGCATTGATCATGGCGGTGTTCTGGTTGTTCCTTTATGTTTTTGTAAATCTGACGTCCATCTTATATCTCGGAGCTATTGCTATAAACGGATTATTGCCCGGGCACGATTACCTGCATGCTATTATTATCGGGCTCGCTGTTTTTTCGATTATTATTACGCTCGGTGGTATGAAGGTGATCGGTTATACCGATGTAATACAGGTAAGCGTATTGATCATTGGTGGCTTTGCTACAATTTATATGGCGTTGACTGTAGTGAGCGAAAAATTTGGTTTGGGCAAAGATGCGTTGGCTGGTTTTAAAGCATTGATAAAGGATGCGCCGGATCACTTTAAAATGATTCTTGAAAAGCCGGGTCCCAATTCTTCTCAGGAATATATTAATAAATACCTGATACTTCCCGGTATACTGATGTATGCAGCCGGGCAATGGATAGTGAACCTGAACTATTGGGGGTGTAACCAGTATATCACGCAGCGTGCATTGGGTGCGGATTTGAAAACAGCGCGTACGGGTATATTATTTGCAGCGATGCTGAAGCTGATGATGCCGATCATTGTTATGCTGCCCGGCATCGCCGCTTATGTATTGAATAAGCACGGACATCTTGATGTACAAGGGGGAATGGATGGTGCTTATTCTGCGGTTCTTGGATTTTTACCGAATGGTTTAAAGGGATTGGCCATCGCCGCGTTAACTGCAGCTATTGTTGCTTCGCTTGCCGGTAAAGCAAATAGCATTTCAACGATATTTACGCTGGACATTTACAAAAAGTATATAAAGAAAGATGCTGACGAAAGGAAGCAGGTGTGGACAGGACGGCTTGTTGTTATAGTAGCAATGATTGTTGCTATTTTGTTTACCTGGGAGGATCTGTTGGGTATTGGTGGCGCCGGCGGTTTTACATTTATTCAAAAATATACGGGCTTTATCAGCCCCGGTGTTTTTGCAATGTTTATACTCGGAATGTTTTGGAAAAGAACAACGGGTGCTGCTGCGATTGCCGGTCTGTTGACGGGATTTATACTTTGTGTATTCTTCAACGAATTCGCGCCACAGGTTTTCGGGAATAACACATTCTTTTATACCGCTTATCCAAACGGTAAAGGTGGGTATGAAATTCCGTTCCTGATTTGCATGGGCCTTGCATTTATGTTTACGATCATTGTCATGGTAGCTATGAGTCTTGCCGGTCCTAAAATTAATCCGAAAGCCTTTCAATTGGATACAGGTATGTTTAAGGTAAGCCCGACAAATCTTACGATGATTGTGGTAATATTGTTAATCCTGTCTGCATTATATATTAAGTTCTGGTAAAAAATTTGAATAATTCCATGAGTATTATTCAGTATAAAGATCATGATCGCTTACTCGTTGCCGTTGACTGTATTATTTTCGGATTTGACGGCGAACGGCTAAAAGCATTGCTGGTGAAACGTGGTTTTGAGCCGGGCATCGGCAAATGGTCGCTGATGGGCGGTTTTGTCAATCAAAATGAAAGTGTGAATGAGGCGGCATCACGGATATTAAACACATTGACGGGATTGAGCGATGTGTATATGGAACAGCTATCCTGCTTTGGCGAGGTAAAACGTGATCCCGGCGGCCGGGTTATATCCATTGCGTTTTTTGCACTCATAAAAATTGATGATTATAGTCCCGGGCTGATGCAGGAACACAATTCAAAATGGTTTTCCCTGGACGAAATACCTGCATTGATCTTCGATCACCGGAATATGATCAAGTTGGGTATGGATCGTTTGCGGGAAAAAGTTTCGAATCACCCGGTTGGGTTTGCGCTGTTGCCGCATAAGTTTACGCTGCAGCAGTTGCAGGCACTCTATGAAGCGATATATGAAAGAGAACTGGATAAACGGAATTTCACAAGAAAAATACACTCGTTGAATATTCTGCATAAACTGAAAGAAAAAGAAAAGGAATCGAGCCGTAAAGGCGCTTTCTATTATGTGTTTGATAAAAAGAAATATGAAAAGCTGGATAAGGAAGGGTTGAAGTTTATGTAGGAGGGGGAGGCTTTAAGCAATAAGCTGTAAGCTATAAGCTGCAACCCCCAAGACTCATTACGGTAGTGAGAATTTCCAATTCTAAATAAATAAATATGTTTATAAAATCGCTTGTGTCACAGTTGGGATTAATAATGATCACTGCAATGGCAGTAACGGCATGTAATAACAGTACCGAAGAAAAGAAAACAGAAAATAATACCGATTCAATGAAAACAGGAATTAAACGATCAGATTTTGGAACGGTAGATGGAAAGCCTGTCTACCTCTACACGTTGACAAACGCAAAAGGTGACGAGGTAAAAATCACAAATTATGGCGGCATAGTTACTTCATGGATTTCGCCCGATAAGAATGGAAAAAGATCAAGTATAGTGTTAGGCTTCGACAGCTTAAGCGGTTACCTTGCAAAACCACCATACTTCGGTGCTATTGTCGGACGATATGGTAATCGTATTGCCAAGGGAAGATTCAAGATCGGTGATAGTACCTATTCTCTTGCTGTAAACAACGGTTCCAATCACCTGCATGGTGGTTTGAAAGGTTTCGATAAACAGGTATGGGAAGCAACTGTTGCGAACGATTCGGTTCCTGTTTTATCATTAAGTTATTTAAGTAAAGACATGGAAGAAGGTTATCCCGGTAATTTAAAAGTAAATGTGGTATATACATTAACGGATGATGATGCCTTGCAGATTGAGTACACAGCTGAAACAGATAAGCCGACGGTATTGAATTTAACCAATCATAGCTATTTCAATTTGACAGGCGATCACAGGAATACAATTCTTGATCATAAAATGATGATCAAGGCGGATTACTATACACCGGTAGATACGGGACTTATTCCGACCGGCGAATTGAAGGCCGTGAAAGGAACGCCATTTGATTTCAACACACCTGAAAAGATCGGGACAAGAATTGCGCAGACAGGCGGAAACCCCGTTGGTTATGATCATAATTATGCGTTGAAAAGATCAGATAATTCATTGCAAGAAGTAGTCACTGTAACCGATTCATTGAGCGGGAGGAAATTAGAACTGTTTACTACAGAACCCGGTGTGCAATTTTATACCGGCAATTTTTTAGATGGAAGTATAAAAGGAAGTGATGGAGTGCCGTTTAATAAGAACACCGGCTTTTGCCTGGAAACACAACATTTCCCGGATTCACCCAATCAACCCAAATTTCCTTCCGTATTGTTGAAGCCGGGAGAAAAATTTCACAGTATCACTAAATACAAACTTTCAACTGAATAGTTTTTATAAATCACTTATAAGTAAATTGTACGGGTAATATTCAAAATGGATATTACCTTTTTTATTGTTTGCGATCGTTGCATTGTTGGGCCAATTACACTCGATAAGCGATAGTTCCGGCACAGTACGGCATATAATTAATAAACAATAAAAAAATCTTTGTGCAATAAAGAACTGTTGCATATGATTAAAACATTTTTTTTCAGCATTGTTTTGCTATGTGCTATTTGTATTGAATCGGTCAGTCAATCGATAAATGTACTGAGGCAAAATTTTGTAAATCCTCCTGATGATTGCAGACCCGGTGTATACTGGTATTTTATGGATGGGAATATTTCAAAAGAGGGAATGACCGGCGATCTTGAATCGATGAAAAAAGCAGGCATAGGAACCGTTTTATTTTTAGAAGTCAATGTTGGCGTGCCTCGTGGAAAAGTGGATTACTTCAGCGATGAATGGAAAGACTTATTTGCACATGCAGAGCGTGAGGCGAGACGTTTGGGAATAGAAATCATATTGGGGATTGGTCCCGGCTGGACAGGCAGCGGCGGCCCATGGGTAAAACCGGAGCAATCGATGCAGCATTTGGTATATGGCGCGGTAAATGTTTCGTTATCGACGGATAGTCTTATCACGGTTGCTGTACCGGTACCAAAACCAAGAAAACCTTTTTTTGGTGAAGGTGTATTTATTCCGGAATTGAAAAAGAAATGGAATGAATTTTATGAAGATGTTGCGGTGTTGGCATTTCATCAGACAGATAGCAGTGCGTTGATAAAAGATATTGATGAAAAAGCATTGTATTATCGTGCGCCTTATTCTTCACAGCAGGGGGTAAAGCAGTATTTACTTTCTTATGCTAATTATGATTCGGTAACTCAGTCAGGAGTGATACATAAAAATGAAATCATTGATTTAACCGGCAAAATTCAGAATGATAGCCTTCTTACTTATAAACTGCCTGCGGGCAAATGGACGATCATGCGCTTCGGTCGGCGAAATAACGGGGCTGTTACAAGACCGGCGCCTTTGCCGGGGTTGGGATTTGAATGTGATAAACTGGATACTGTCGCACTGGATAATCACCTGAATGATTTTACAGAAAAGATTCTTTCAAAGATCGGCTACGATAAAAATGCGCTATCGAAAGGAGGTATAAAAACGCTGCATATGGATAGCTGGGAAATGGGATCGCAAAACTGGACACCTGCATTCAGGCAGGAGTTTATAAAAAGAAGGGGTTATGATCCTTTACCATTTTATCCTGTATATGCAGGTAAGATTATTGAGAGTGCGGAAATAAGTGAACGCTTTCTTTGGGATCTGCGCCAGACGGCACAGGAGCTTGTTTTGGATTATCATGCTAAACACTTGAAGGAATATGGCCACAAAAATGGATTTAAACTGTCTATTGAGCCTTACGACATGAATCCAGCTGCTGATATGGAACTTGGGGCCATTGCAGACATACCCATGTGCGAATTCTGGAGCAAGGAATACGGATACAATACGACCTATAGCTGTATAGAAGCGGCATCGCTCGCTCACGTCAACGGACAACCGATTGTTGCCGCCGAAGCATTTACCGCTGAGAACAACGAAGGCTGGAAACAACATCCGGCTTCCATGAAAAACCAGGGTGATTGGGCATTGGCTGTAGGGATAAATAAGTTTGTTTATCAC
>Ga0207648_10000558_pt1 | contig 41680 bp, 43 predicted proteins | sample KBSMisM32_FD_184310 | JGI IMG/M metagenome (GOLD analysis project Ga0207648, IMG submission 184310) | Miscanthus rhizosphere microbial communities from Kellogg Biological Station, Michigan, USA - KBS Miscanthus M3-2 (SPAdes) (version 2) | ecosystem: Host-associated > Plants > Roots >... | reverse complement strand
AGGTCGCCGCCACCTCGAGCGGCGCGCCGAAGATGCCGTCCGACTGGATGGTCAGCATCTCGGTGAAGTAGCGCAGGCTGAAGTTGTCGTGGCGCAGCGGTCCCGGCATCCAGCTGCCGAACACCGTGAAGAGCAGCAGCGCGAGCAGCAGCGAGGTGAGCCCCCAGGAAGTGCTGCGCCGGCACAGCTCGACCACCAGCGCGACCAGCGTCAGCCCGACGGCGTAGTCCCAGAACGTCGGAATAGAGAAGCCGCGGCTCCAGTTCAGGAACTTGTCGTTGAGGATGATGTAGTAGAGCCCGACCGCGAGCGAAAGCGCGGCGAGCGCGACGTCGCTCCAGGCGAGCTGCTTGCGTCGCGGGTTCGCTGTGGTGGTGAGAAACGCGATCGGAAAGGTGATCGCGACGAAGATCGAGATGTCGAGGTGGAACTGGCCGGTGAATGCCCGTGCCCAGCCGCCGAAGCGCGTCAGCCCGACGTCGACGGCGAGCGTGCCGACGATGGTGGCGAGCGCGCCGATCCAGAGGACGTAGAGCGCCGCCGCGACCGAAGCGGCCTGGATGAAGACCCACCACGCCCCGCCCGGGTGGTGGCGGCTCCCCTCGCGTAAGAAGCCGAACACCCGGCTTAGACCAGGAACCCGAACAACTTACTTCACCAGCCCCTTTTCCTTGTAGTAGCGCAAGGCGCCGGGGTGATAGGGAAGCTTCGACGGGTTGGTCGGCATGCCCGCCGCCGTGAACGAAGTCTTGAGGGAGCCGCCGATGTCCTGCACGCGCTTCTCGTTCTCGGCCAGCGCCTTCACGTATTTGTAGACCACCTCGTCGGACACGTGGCTACCGGCGAGGAGCGAGACCCACTGGCGCACCGTCGGGTAATCCTTCTCCATGAACGGATAGGTCCCCTTCGGCACCATGTCGGCTTTGAAGCTGAACGTGTCCGCCGCCTTCTGGATGTGCGCCACGTCGCCGTCGATCCAGAGCAGCGGCCGCTTGCCGGCGACGTCCTTCACCAGCGCGTCGCCGAGGTTGCGCGCATTCATGAACATGTCGGCCTTGCCGTCGACGATCGCGTCGAGCCCGATCGAGCTGTTGCCGAGCACGTAAGAGCCGCCCCACTTTTCGATGTCCTGGATGGTGAAGCCGTACGCCTTCATCACCTCGTAGGGGCCGCCGATGGTGGTCTGCGGGTTGTCCGGGCGGTTGATGGCGAGGCGGATCTTCGGCTTCTTCTTCGCGATGTCGGCCCAGCTCTTGATGCCGTTCGCGTCGGCCCATTCCTTGGTCATCAGGAAGTGCATGAACTGGTTGTCGTAGAGCATCATCACGAAGCTGAACTTGCCCTTGAGCGGCTTCGGATAGGGCGCCGTGCCTTCGTTGGCGAGGCGGATCTCGGTGCCGGTCGCGGTGGCGGTGAAGTCCGCGTGGCCTTCGCCGATGTCGAGCACGCCGCCGCCGGGCGAGTTCGGCTTGAACGACACCGCCGAGCCCGGATACGCGTCGCGCACCACCGCGTTCATTCCCTCGACCATGGTGCGCGGGTAGCCGCTCGGCGTCGCGCCGGTGACGGTCGCCGTGATCGGCTTCTTGTCGCTGAAATCGGCCAGCGCGGGCGTCGCGAGCGCGGCGATGACTGCAAGAAGGACTGCCCTCATGCGTGCTTCCTCCGCTTCGCCGCCTTTTTCGCCTTGGCTTTTTTCGCCGGACGCTTCTTAGCCGCCTTGGGCTTGGCGCGGTCCGAGCGCCGGCGCTTCTGCTTCGCCTGCACGCGCGGCTTCGCATCCGCCGGCGGGAATTTCAGGATCGCATCCTTGAACAGCTGCACCAGCCCGAGCACCGCGGCCGCCTGCGAGGCGTAGATGGCCTCGGTGCGCACCATCAGCTCCTGCTGGTTGTCGGGGTTGTAAAGCTCGGCCAGGTATTTTCCGGTGGCCTGGTCCACCACGAACTCGACGCGAAATTGAGCCACGCAAACCTCCTCCGGTTAATTAGTATCGCATGTCAATGCGCGCCGTCGAGATCACACAGCCGGGCGGACCCGAGGTCCTGAAGCCCGCCGACCGGCCGAAGCCGAGCCCCAAGCCCGGCGAAATCCTGATCAAGGTCGCGGCCGCGGGCGTGAACCGCCCCGACGTACTGCAGCGCATGGGCATGTATCCGGTGCCGCCGGGTGCGTCCGACCTTCCCGGCCTGGAGATCGCCGGCGAAGTGGTCGACACCGGGGAAAAGGTCTGTGCTCTGGTAGCGGGCGGGGGCTATGCCGAGTACTGCGTCGCGCCGCAGGCGCAGGTGCTGCCGGTGCCGAAGGGCCTGACCATGATTCAGGCCGCGTCGCTGCCGGAAACTTTCTTCACCGTCTGGTCGAACGTGTACGACCGCGCGCGCCTCGCACCCGGCGAATCGTTCCTGGTACAGGGCGGCTCTTCCGGCATCGGCGTCACCGCGATCCAGATGGCGGCGGCCACCGGCAATCGCGTATTCGCCACCGCGGGCTCGGACGACAAGGTCGCGGCGTGCATGCGCCTCGGCGCGACGGAAGCGTTCAATTACAAGACGCAGGATTTCGAGAAAGAGCTCCTCAGGGCAACCGGCGGCAAGGGTGTGAATGTCATCCTCGACATGGTCGGGGGCGACTACGTGCCGCGCGAGCTGAAATGCCTTGCCGACGACGGCCGCCTGGTGTTCATCGCCTACCTGCGCGGGCCGAAGGCCGAGATCAACATCGACACCGTGATGCGCCGGCGCCTCACCATCAGCGGCTCGACGCTGCGCCCGCGGCCGGTCGAGTTCAAGGGCGCGATCGCACGCAGCCTGCGCGAGAGGATCTGGCCGCTGATCGAGGCCGGCAGGATCAAGCCGGAGATCTACAAGACGTTCCCGTTGGCGCAGGCTGCCGAGGCCCATCGTCTGATGGAAAGCTCGCAGCACATCGGCAAAATCGTACTTACCGTTTAGCAGCCTCGGTTTTCAACCACTCGACGAAATCCGCCACTTCCGGGCGGCCGGCCGCATTCTTCGCAACGATCGCAAAGTAGGCGCGCGCCGGGTCAGCCTGACTCTTGAACGGCGCCACCAGCTCGCCGTCGGCGATCAGGTCCTTCACCAGCGGGCTGCGGCCGAGCGCCACGCCGTGTCCGGCCACCGCCGCCGGGATGATCTGCTCGTAGCCTGAGAAGGACAGCGTGCCGGAAGGCTTGAGATCGGCGATGCGCTCGACTTCGAGCCAGGTCTTCCAGTGCAACCACGGATGGCGCACGTCGGGGTCGTCGTACTGCAGCAGCACGTGGTTGCGCAGGTCCGCGGGAACGGCGAGCGGCTTCTTCTTCAGCAGCTTCGGGCTGCACACCGGGAACACTTTTTCGCCGAACAGTCGAATCGCGTTCGGCCCGGCGAGCGACGCGGCACCGTGGCGCAGCGCGAGATCGAGGCCGTCGCGCTCGAGATCCTGCACCTTGGTATCCGCGGTGATCCGTACGTCCACCCCGGGGTGATCGCGCGTGAAACCGGCGAGGCGTGGGATCAGCCATAACGCAGCGAAGGAGTGCGTAGTGGTGACAGACAGGGCCTTGCGGCCGGTCTGCGCCCGCAGGCGGTCGGTGGCGGCGCGCATGGTCGAGAGCGCCTGCGCCGCGGCGGCATAGAACTGATGCCCCGCCTCAGTCAGGGCGAGCGCGCGGTGGCGGCGCTGGAACAGAACCACCCCGAGCTGGTCCTCCAGCTCCTTGATCTGGCGGCTGACCGCCGACTGCGTGAGGTAGAGCTCCTCGCCCGCCTTGGTGAACGAAAGGTGCCGCGCCGCGGACTCGAAGCCGACCAGCAGGTCCAGCGGCGGCAACGCATTCCTATTTGGCATGCATAACCTCAGTATTTACCGTTTGAGGCAACGGAGATAAGCATGCATCCTGCGCATACGAAATGCAAGCCAAGCCAGGAGACCGAACCATGCGAATCGAGCTCAAGACCGGCGCCCTGCAACTGCAGCGGGGCCAGACGCTGAAGGTGGTGGATGGCGCGGGCAGCACCGTGTGCGCCGCCCAGTCCGCCGTGTGGATCACCGAAGAGAACCGCCCGCGCGACATCGTGCTGGAGCCGGGCAGCTGCTACCGCCTGTCGAACGCCGGGGTAGCGGTCATCGAGGCGCTCGGCGAGGCCTCCGTTTCATTCGCCTGAGAGGAAACACCATGAGATACGACTTCACCTACATTCAAGCCCTGCAAGCCAAGGCGCGCCGCGAGCGCTCCGAAGCGATCTACGAGATGCTGATCGCCCCCATCGTGGGCTTGTTCATTCGTGAAAAAACGCAGAAGCGACCGACCCATGCCGCTCGTCCGCATTTCGCTCGTTAAGGGCAAGCCCGAGGCCTACCGGCGCAAGGTGGGCGATGCCGTCCACCGCGCGCTGGTCGAGACCATCGACGTGCCTGCGCTCGATCGCTTCCAGCTCGTCACCGAGCACGAGGCGGGCGACCTGGTGTACGACTCGATGTACCTCGGCATCGCGCGCTCGAGCGACCTGGTGATCATCCAGATCACGCTCTCCAGCGGCCGCTCGCTGGAAAAGAAGCGCGCGCTCTACCGGCGCATCGCGGACAACCTCCACGCGACGCTCGGGCTGCGCCGCGAGGACGTGTGGATCAACCTGGTCGAGGTCGCGAAAGAGAACTGGTCGTTCGGCAACGGCGTGGCCTCCTATGCGCCGCCCGAAAGGGCCGCCGCTTGAGGATTAGAATGCGGGCTTCCCCCTGGAGCCCGCATGTTCAAAGAAGGCGTTCTCAAAGGTAAGCGCATCCTCATCACCGGTGGCGGCACCGGGCTGGGCAAGGAAATCGCCGCCAAGTACGTCGAGCTGGGCGCCGAGCTGTGGATCTGCGGCCGCCGCGGCGGCGTGCTCGAAGAGACTGCGAAGTCTCTTGGGGGAAACGTCAGAACGCACGCCGTGGATATCCGCGACGCCGCCGCGGTCGACGCGATGGTCCAGCGGATCTGGGACGAAAGCGGCCCGCTCACCGGCCTGGTCAACAACGCAGCCGGCAACTTCATCAGCCCGACCAAGGACCTGACGCCGAACGGGTTCAACGCCATCGCCAACATCGTGTTCCACGGCACGTTCTACGTGACGCACGCCGTGGGCAGGCGCTGGATCGCCGGCGGCCACAAGGGCTCGGTGGTCTCGATCCTCGTCACCTGGGTGCACACCGGCTCGCCCTTCGTCGTTCCCTCCGCGATGTCGAAGGCCGGCCTGCACGTGATGACCAAATCGCTCGCAGTCGAATGGGGCAAGTACGGCATCCGGCTGAATGGCATCGCGCCGGGCCCGTTTCCCACCGAAGGCGCGACCAAGCGCCTGCGCCCCGGCAGCAAGGGCGACTTCGGCGACGCCACCGCGCTCAACCCGATGCGGCGTGTCGGCCAGATGTCGGAATTGCAGAACCTCGCCGCGTTCCTGATGGCCGACGGCTGCGAATGGCTCACCGGCGAGACCATCGCGATCGACGGCGCGGGCTACCTCGCGACCGGTGCGGCCGGCTACTACGTCGAGCTCGACAAGCTCACCGACGCCGACTGGGACAAGATGCGCGCGATGATCAAGGCCACCAACGAGAAGGACCGCGCGGCGCGCACTACCTGATGGCGACGATGGTTCCGCGGCCGGCGGCGACGCTGGTCCTGCTGCGCGAAGGCATGGAAGTGCTCATGTTGCAGCGCACGCAGAACGCGGCGTTCCTCGGCGGCGCCTACGTGTTCCCTGGCGGCTCGCTCGATCCGCAGGATGCCGACATGCATCGCGTCGTCGGCCTCACCGAGCAGCAGGCCAACGAGCGCCTGCAGCTCGACTCCGGCGCCATCGCCTATTACGTGGCCGCAATCCGCGAGTGTTTCGAGGAAGCCGGAATTCTTCTCGCCCGGGACCGGAATGGGGATCCGGTGACGGCCGAGCGTGCGGAGCAGTTGACCCATTGGCGCAAAAAACCTTTCCGCGAAATGCTGGAAGCCGAGGACCTCACCATCCCGGCGGGCGAGCTCGCCTACTTCGGCCACTGGATCACCGCGCCGGGACGCTCGCGGCGCTTCAACGCGCGCTTCTTCCTGGCGCTCGCGCCGCTGGGCCAGCGCGGCTCGAACGACGCCAACGAGACGGTGCACGACGTATGGATCACGCCGCGCGAGGCGCTCGAGCGCGGCGCGCGCGGCGAGATCGAGCTGGTCAACGCGACGCAGACCACGCTCAAGGACTTGTCGCGCTTCGCCGAGCCGCGCGCGGCTTACGAGCACGCGCGCAGCCTGCCCGAGGTCGAGGAGAACCGCGCCTGCTGGGCGCAGGGCAAGGAAGGACCGAAGATCTTCCGCCGCCGCGACCCGCAATATTTCGAGATCCACTGGGTCGATCCCGAGGAGAGCGGGCAGTCGAGCTACGACATCGTCGTCGGCGAGCCGAAGCGCATCGACAAATGGGTGACGCGGCTCACCGCGCCCAACCCCGGCGTGATGACCGGGCCTGGAACCAACACCTACTACGTGAACGGCGCGCTGATCGATCCTGGGCCAGCGATCGATTCGCACATCGAAAAGATTCTGAAGCTGGGCGAGATCAAGTGGATCCTGTGCACGCACACGCACCTCGATCATTCACCCGCGGCGGCGGCGATCCAGGCGGCGACCGGTGCGAAGGTGCTCGGACGCCCGGCGCCTGCCGGACAGGACGCCACTTTCAAACCGGACCTCGTGCTGGAGAACGGACAGCGCGTCCAGGTGGAAGGAATGAGGGGTTCGATCTCGCTGCGTGCGATCCACACCCCTGGCCACGCTTCGAATCATCTCTGCTATCTGTTGGAAGAAACGAAGATGCTGTTCACCGGCGACCACGTGATGCAGGGCTCGACCGTGGTGATCAATCCTCCCGACGGCGACATGCGCGTCTACCTGCAATCGCTCGAGCGCCTGCTCGCCGAGGACATCGCCATCATCGCGCCGGGCCATGGCTACCTGATCGGCGCGCCGCACAAGGAGGTGCGCCGCCTGATCGCGCACCGCCTCAACCGCGAGCGCAAGGTGGTCGCGGCGCTGGTCAAGCTCGAGCATCCTTCGCTCGAGGAAATGCTGCCGCTGGTCTACGACGACGTTCCCGAGCGCATTCACCGTGTCGCGGCGCGCTCGCTCACCGCGCACCTCGACAAACTGGTCGCCGAGGGCGCCGTTCGGCTCGAGGAAAGCCGCTATACGCTGGTAAAATCAGGGTGATCGGAGACGCGCGATGAGCGAATCGGAAAAAACCATGAAGCTGGTGACCAACCTCGATCGCCAGCAGATCGAGGCGAAGCTCGCCGAGGTGCGCGCGGCCGCGCAGGGCGCCAACCTGAAGGAGCTGGCCGACATGTTCAACGGCATCGAAGGCATGCCGCGCGCGCAGATCGAGGCCAAGGTGAAGAACGCGCTCAAGTGGCTCCTGGACAAGCCGCAGCACAACCGCATCGCTTCGCAGCTCGAGCTGGTCGGCCTCAACCTGAAGAACCTGAAGTAAGCTGGCTTTCGATTACGATCTCTTCACGATAGGCGGGGGCTCTGGCGGAGTCCGTGCAAGTCGTGTCTCGGCCTCCTATGGCGCGAAAGTCGCCATCGCCGAAGACGGCCGCTTCGGCGGCACCTGCGTCAATGTCGGCTGCATCCCGAAGAAGCTGTTCGCCTACGCCGCGCACTGGCGGGAAGACTTTGAAATTGCGCGCGGCTACGGCTTCACGCTGAGCGGCGAGCCGCGCTTCGACTGGCCGACGCTGCTCAGGAACAAGGACCGCGAGATCGCGCGCCTGAACGGCGTATACGAGAACGTGCTGGTCAAGGCCGGCGTTCAGATCCATCGCGCTCGCGCGCACATTGCCGATCCGCATACGGTCGAGGTCGGCGGCAGGAAGATCACCGCGAAACACATCCTGGTCGCGACGGGCTCCTGGCCCGTGCTGCCCGCCCTTCCCGGCATCGAGCACGCCATCACTTCCAACGAAGCATTCGCGCTCGAGCGGCTGCCGAAGCGCGCCATCACCGTGGGCGGCGGCTACATCGCGCTCGAGTTCGCCTCGATCTTCCGCGGCCTCGGCGTGAAGACCACCCTTACCTACCGCGGCAAGCGCCTGCTGCGCGGATTCGACGCCGAGCTCGGCACGCGCATGGCGGAAGAGATGGCCGCGAAAGGGCTGGACATCTGCCTCGGCTGCGAGCCGGCGGCGATCCGCAAGCGCAAAGACGGCGCGCTCGAAATCGAGTTTACCGACGGCACGATCCGCGAAACCGACCTCGTGCTATTCGCCACCGGCCGCCGGCCGAACAGCGCGCAGCTCGGCCTGGAATCGGCCGGCGTGAAGCTTGCGGCCGATGGCGCGGTGATCGTGGATAAATATTCGAGTACCAACATCAATTCAATTCATGCCGTGGGCGATGTGACCAACCGCATCAACCTCACGCCGGTCGCCACCGCCGAGGCGATGTGGCTGGCGCGCACCCTGTTCAGGAACGAGCCGACGCCGGTCGACCACGAGAACGTGGCGACCGCGGTGTTCGCCAATCCCAACCTCGCCACCGTCGGCCTGTCGGAAGAGAAGGCGCGCGAGCGCTACGGCGCGGTGGACATTTACAAGGCCTCGTTCCGCGGCCTGAAGCTCACCATGACCGACAAGAAAGAGCGCACGTTCATGAAGCTGGTCGTCGACCAGGCGAGCCAGCGCGTGGTGGGGGCGCACATGATCGGCGCCGACGCCGGCGAGATCATCCAGGGCGTGGCGATCGCGGTGAAGCTCGGCGCCACCAAGGCGCAGTTCGACGCCACCATCGGGATCCATCCCACCGCGGCGGAAGAGTTCGTCACACTGCGCGAGAAATCCGCCTAGGAATATTTCTTGCACGGGTGCCCGTATGGCACTCCATCGATCGGTCTGGGCGGATGTGGCAATGCCGCAATTTCCGCCGCTGCAGGAAAACATCCATGCGGACGTCTGCGTCATCGGCGCGGGCATCTCCGGTCTCACCACCGCCTATCTGCTCGCGAAAGCCGGGCGCCAGGTCGTCGTGCTGGACGACGGCCCGGTCGCGGGAGGCATGACGATGGCGACCACGGCGCACATCACCAACATGCACGACGACCGCTATTTCGAGGTCGAGAAGCTGCACGGCCGCGAAGGCGCGCGCCTCGCCGCCGACAGCCACAGCGCGGCGATCGACCGCATCGAGACCATCGTCAGGCAGGAACGCATCGATTGCGACTTCCAGCGCCTCGACGGCTACCTGTTCCTCGCTGCCGGCGACAAGCGTGACACGCTCGAGCGCGAGCTCGACGCCGCGCGCCGCGCCGGCCTGCGCGCAGTGGACCTGATCGAGCGCGCGCCGTTCAGCTCGTTCGACAGCGGGCCCTGTCTGCGCTTCCCCAACATCGCGCAGTTCCACCCGCTCAAGTACCTCGCGCACCTCGCGCGCGCGATCGAGCAGGCCGGCGGCCGCATCTTCTGCGATACGCATGCCGACAGCGTCGAAGGCGGCGTGCCCGCGGTGATCCAGGCCGGGCAGCACGTGGTCACCGCCGACGCGGTGGTGGTCGCGACCAACGTGCCGATCAACGACCGCGTCACTATCCACACCAAGCAGGCGCCGTACATGACCTACGTGATCGCGGCGCGCGTGCCGCCGGGCGCGGTGCCGCCGGTGCTGTCGTGGGACACGGGCGATCCGTATCACTACATCCGGCTGCACGGCGATCTGCTGATCGTCGGCGGCGAGGACCATAAATCCGGACAGGCTTCCGATACGCCGGAGCGCTACCGGCGGCTGGAAACGTGGGCGCGCGAGCGCTTCCCGACGATGGGTCCGGTCGAGTTCGTCTGGGCCGGACAGGTGATGGAGTCGCAGGATTACCTGGCTTTCATCGGCCGGAACCCGTCTGACCATGAAAACATCTACGTGGTCACCGGCGACTCCGGGATGGGGATCACGCACGGCACCATCGCCGGCATGCTCCTCACCGACCTGATCCTCGCCCGCATCAACCCCTGGGCAAAGCTCTACGATCCGGCGCGCGTCACGCTCGCCGCGGCCGCGGATTTCGCGCGCGAGAACTCGAACGTCGCTTTGCAGTACACCGAATGGCTGACTGGCGGCGACGTCGCGTCGGCCGACGAGATCCAGCCGGGCGGCGGCGCGATCGTGCGCAAGGGACTGGAGAAAATCGCGGTCTACCGCGACCCGCAGGGCAAGCTGCACGAGCGCAACGCCGCCTGCCCGCACCTCGGCTGCGTGGTGCACTGGAATCGCGCCGAAACCACCTGGGACTGCCCCTGCCACGGCTCGCGCTTCGACCGCTATGGTAAGGTGATCAACGGACCGGCCAACCGCGACCTGGCGCCGGCAGAAAAATCACAGGACAAGCGCGCAGCCTGAAAACCAGACCCGGCTTCACCGTACGCATGACGATCGAACGCGCCCCGGCCGAGGTGTACGCGTACGTCAGCGATCCGAACAATCTCCCCAAGTGGGCCTCCGGCCTGAGCGGCGCGGTGAAGGTGCGCTTCGTCGAGCGCAATCCTTACGGCGTGCTCGACCACTACGTGAAGGCGAACTCCGGCCCCGAGGTCTACATGCCGATGCGGGTTTTTCCCAACGGCGAAGGCGCGGAGGTGCTGCTCACGGTGTTCCGCCAGCCCGGCGTGACCGAGGAGAAGTTCGTCGACGACACGCAGTGGGTGCGGCGCGACCTCGAGGCGCTCAAAGCGCTGCTCGAGAAATAAGCGAAATTCCGGACACCACCAGCAGCGCCGCGACCACGCGCAGCAGCATGTCGCGCGAGATGCGCACGAACATCTTGCGCGCCACCCAGATGCCCGCAAGGCCGGCCGGTACCGCCGCCAGCGCCTTCTGCCACACGTCGGGTACCAGCAGGATGCCGGTCAGCGTGAACGCCACCGCGCGCACCGAGATGCTGGTCATGGTGGCGAAGCCCATGGTGGCGCGGTACTGCTCCTTGGTCAGGCCGCGCTGCGACAGGTAGATCGCGTACGGCGGCCCGCCGGCGCCGAATACGGTGCTGGTGATGCCGCCCGCGAGGCCGGCGAGCCACGCCCAGCCGGGCGCGATGACGCGGCTGCGCCCGTGCGGCAGCAGCGTGTACACGCCGAAGCCGAGCACGAACAGGCCGAGCAGCAGCATCCCGGTGTCGCGCGGCAGGTTGACGAGCAGCGTGACGCCGAGCGCGGTGCCGGCCAGGATCATCGGCACCAGGCGCGTCCATTCCGCGCGTACCGCATTCTTCGGGTTCTCCAGGCCGACGCTCAGCGCCGCGGCGAGGTCCACCAGCACGAACAGCGCGAGGGCGAACTTGAGCGACACGAAGTGCGTGGCGAGCGGGATGGTGACCAGCGCCGCGCCGAAACCGGTGATGCCGAAGATCAGCGCGCCGAGGAAGGCAATCCCGGCGAGCGCCGCCGTTTCAGCCAATCAGACCCTGACCGCGGGGTTGAGCGAGTACAGGCCGGTGATCTTGGCGCTGCCGAGCGTGTGGCCCTTCATCGCCTTCACCACCTCCGCGCCGGTGAACTTGCGCTTCACCGGGCACTTCTCCATGTCGAGCGCGAACAGCGTGAACACGTAGTGGTGCGGGATCGAGTCGTTCCACGGCGGGCACGGCCCGTCGTAGCCGAAATAGTCGCCCTTCATCTTCTCGTCGTTGGCGAACCAGATGGTGTAGTCGTTGAGGCCCTGGCGCGTGCCGCGCGGCGCGAGCGGGCCGCTCTTGCCCTTGGGCGTGACCTCGCCGGAGAACTCGCCGTCGCGGATCGGCGAGCCGCTCGCCGGCATGTCCACCAGCACCCAGTGGCAGAAGTTCACGCGCGGCAGCGCCGCCGGGATGGTGCGGCCTTCCTTGTTCACGTCGTCGGGCCTCGACGGCACGTCGGGGTCGTGGCAGATGAGGACCACCGACACCGCGCCCTTGGGCAGGTCCGACCAGGCGAGGTGCGGGTTGCGGTTATGCGAAAGCTTCACGCGCGCCGCGGGATCGGGCGCGCAGAAAGCGTAGTTGGCGGGAATCGCGGCGCCGTCGGCGAAGCTGTCGCTCCAGAATTTCATGGCGAAATTATAAGCTCCGACGCCGTGCACCGGTTCATGGCGCGCAGCCGCGAGACATAGCGGGAGAAAGGCAAGCCCAGCTTCGACTCCAATTGCTCCGCACGCTCACGCAGCTGCGCCCATCCGATGCTGCCGGCAACCCCTTTGAGAGCGAACGCCAGGATGTTGGGATCGTAGAGCGCGGGCATCACGATCACCGCGCCGCCGAACGCGCGCTCCAGGCGCTGCAGCGTGGCGTCGAACTTCGGATCGTCGTTCATGAAATTGACCACCAGCGCACCCGGCTCGGTGAGCGCGAGGAAAGCGCCATCGTAGAACTCGCTGCTCGCGAGCTGCGGCACGTGCAGCTCGTCCTGGAAGGCGTCGACGATCAGCGTGTCGCAGCACTCCGGATACAGCGCGTGCACGCCGTCGCCGATCTCGACCTGGAAGCGTTCGTCGTCGGGCGGCACGTGGAACTGCTGGCGCGCGACGGCGAGCACGCGCGCATCGAGCTCCACGACCCGGATCGCGGTTTTCTTCAAATGCCTGAAAAAGAATTTCGCCAGCGAACCGCCGCCCAGGCCGACCATCAGCGCGCTGCGCGGCTGCGGATGGAACAGCAGGAACGCCATCATGCAGCGCGTGTAATCGAGCGCGAGCGCGTACGGCTCACCCAGGCGCATCGCGCTCTGGATCGCTTCGCCGCCGACGTGCAGGCTGCGCACGCCGCGCGCGTCGCTAACCGCGATGGAGGGCTTTGGCTTGGCCGCCATGGAGCAGGATGACGACGCAGGCCGCGGCGCCCGCGGAGAAAACCGCGCCCGCGAGAATGGCGAGCTGGTAGCTGCCGACCGTGTCGTACGCCACGCCGGCGAGCCACGGCCCGAGCAGCGTGCCGATGCCGGCACCGGTGTAGAGGCAACCGATGATGCCCGACACCGCACGCGGCCCATAGAGGTCCATCACGATGGTCGGCAGCAGAGCGACGCAGGATCCATAGCAGACACCGAACACGATGGCGAACACCACCAGCATCCAGTAGGCGCCGGCCACGTACCAGAGCAGGAACATCACGCCCAGCCCGGCATACATGGCGCAGAGCGACGGCAGCCGGCCGATCCGATCCGCCGGCGCTCCGACGGTGAAACGTCCAGCGAGGCTGCCGACGCCGATCAGGCTCACCAGCGCCACGCCCTGCGCCTGCGAATAACCGGCGTCGGTCGCATACGGACTCAGGTGCACCATCGGCACGAAGAGTCCGATGCAGCTCAACACCAGCGAGGCGAACAGCAGCCAGAAGGGTGCGGTTTTCAAAGCCTCGGGCAGCGGCATGCCTTCGGTCTGGGAAGTCGTCTTGGTCCTGGTGCGGAGAAGCGACGCGGCAACACCACCCAACAGCAGGACGAAAACCGCGAGCGCCAGGTAAGCGCCGCGCCAGCCGAACAGACCGATCCACCACGCGGCGAACAGCGGTCCGGCGAAATTGCCGGCGCCGATGCCCGCGACCGCAATACCGGACGCGAAAGCCCGGTTGGCGCCGAACCACGGCTGCACGGCGCCGACCGAGGGCACGTAGACCAGGCCCACGCCGATCCCGATCCCGATGCTGTAGATGGCGTAGAGCACGCTCAGCGATTGCGCAACGCTCGCCGCCCAGAGTGCGAGTACCAGGCAGACGACGCCCGCGATCGCCACGCGCCGTGCGCCGAAGCGGTCGGCGAGCATGCCGCCGGGCGCGCCCGAGGAGAACCAGAGGAAGGCGCAGAGCGAGAACACGAGCGCGATGTCGCCGCGCGACGCGCTGAACTCGCCTTCGAACGCGGCGAAGAAGGCGGCGAAGGAATAGGCGGCGCCGAACCCGACGAACATCAGGGTGAAGGCCGCCGCCACCACCACCCAGCCGTAGCGCGAATCGTCGATCAAGGAACCTTGGGCACGATAGTTGCCCTTGTTGCACAGCGATGAAACGAATAGCCGACCTCCCCATAGTCCAGAAGGCGCTGCGAAGGGTGCAGCGTCACGGCTTGATGAACACGCTGCATCTCGTATTTGTACGGGCGCTCAACCATGTGGTGCCGTTCAAGATCCTGCGCGGCGTGCACGTGGCGAAGGCCGATCCCGGGTTTCTCGACTATCCGGCCGCCTATACGCCCTCTTTCCTCTCGCCGGGCGAGCTGCAGTCGTTCGCCGACCAGCCGCGCAGCGAGATGTCGCGCGCGTTCGTCGAGGACGCGCTGCGCCATGGCGACGAGTGCTACGCGATCTGTGACGGGAAGAACCTTGCAGCGTATGGCTGGTACTCGACTCGCTCGACGCCGATCGACCCATCCGATCTCACCTTGCAGTTCGCTGACGGCTACGTCTACATGTACAAAGGCTTCACCGACCGCGACTATCGCGGGCAGAGATTGCACGCCATCGGCATGACGCGTGCGCTGCAGCATTATCTCGATAGCGGGTACAAGGGCATCGTTTCGTACGTCGAGTCGACCAACTTCGACTCGCTGAAGTCGTGCTTCCGCATGGGCTACCACGTGTTCGGCTCGGTGTACGTGCTGCGACTCTTCGGCCGCTACTTCACGTTTCCAAGCCCGGGGTGCGATGCGTTCGAGTTCCGCGTGCTCAGTACACAGCTCCCCGAGCCGTTATCGGCCATAGCGCCTCTACCCGTCCCCGTCGAACGCAGACGTACCAGTCGTACAGGTTGATCGTCGGGTCGCAGTGGCCCGGCACCAGTAGCAGCTTCTCGCCCAGCGCGGGCGGATTCCTCCCCTCCACCCAGCCGTGCTCGTCGGAGGCATGCGTATAGCGCAGCTCCTTCTGCCACACGCCCGGCATGCCGGAATCGACGCTCGAGGCCTTCAGCCCGGCATCGACGATCGCCACCTCCGCGGAGGGCCGGCTCATCACGGTGCTCAGCACGAACAGCGCGTGCTCGAAACGCGGTAGCGGCGCCGCCCATTCATTCTTCGCGTAGTCCACGTCCATGAAGGCGTAAGAGCCGCACTGGATCTCGTCCCAGGCGCCGGCCTCGATTTCGAGCATGAACGTGCCGCTGCCGGCGCCCGTGACGATCGGGCACGCGATGCCGGCCTCGCCCAGCAGCCGCTTCGTATGCTGCACGTGCTGCGCCGCGGTCTCGATCACCGCGTGGCGCTCTTCCATGCTGCGGATGTGCTGCGCGCGGCCGTGGTACGCCTGCAGACCAGCGAAGCGTAGACCACTACGGACAATTTCCCGCGCCAAGGCAACCGCAGGTGCCCCGGGTGGGACGCCACAGCGCCGCATGCCCACGTCGATCTCGATATAGACATCCAGGTCGCCCTTGAGCTGCCGGACATTCTCAGCGTTATCGACGCACACGCCGATCCTCGCCCGGCGCGAGAGCTCGGCCAGGCGCGCGAGCTTGCTCGTGCCGACGATCTCGTTGCTCACCAGCACATCATTTACGCCGCCCTCGACCATCGCCTCGGCTTCCGACACCTTCTGACAGCACATGCCGACTGCGCCGAGCGCGATCTGGCGCTTGGCTACGTCCGGGCACTTGTGCGTCTTCGCGTGCGGGCGGACGCGGACTTTGCGGCCCACCGCGGCATTGAGGGTATTGAGATTTTTCTCGAATGCGTCGAGGTCCAGGACCAGCGCCGGGGTGTCGATGTCCTCGAGTTTCGTGCCGACCGCCGCGGGCGCGCGCTGGGTCATACCGCGGCCACCCTGCGGTTTTTCATCGCGAACCAGACCAGCGCGATGCCGACGATCGCGACCAGCGGCAGCGCGAACATGTTGACGCGCGCCCAACCCGCGGTGGTGACCGTCATGCCGGAAGTGAACGACGAGATCGCCATCATGATGAAGATCGCCTGCTCGTTGGTGCCCTGCGCGCGGGCGCGCTCCTCGGGCCGGTAGGTCTCGGTAAGCAGCGTGGTGCCGCCAATGTAGAGGAAGTTCCAGCCTACGCCCAGCAGCACGAGGGCCCACCAAAACTGCGCCACCGCGATGCCGGAGAGCGCGACGGCGATGGCGGCGAGGTTGAACAGCACCCCGGCGAACATCACCGGCAGCACGCCGATGCGCTTGATCAGCGGCCCGGTGACGAACGAAGGCGCGAACATGCCGATGATGTGCGACGAGATCACGAACGCCGCGTCGCTGTACGGGTGGCCGCACACCTGCATGGCGATCGGCGTCGAGGTCATGAGGAAGTTCATCACGCCGTAGCCGATCGCCCCGGCGAGCACCGCGACGATGAACTTCGGCTGCGCCGCGATCTCGCGCAGCGGACGCCCGGCGGCGCTCTGCTCGGCCGCGCTCGGCGTCGGGATGCGGATCAGGCGCAGCAGCAGCATGGTGATCACGGCGAAGCCGATCAGCACCAGGTAGGCCGCCATGAACTTGGGGCTCAGCAGCCCGATGGTCCAGCGGCTGCTGGTCGGCCCGAGGATGCCGCCGACCAGGCCGCCGGCGAGGACCAGGGAAATGGCGACCGGCTTGAAATCGCCGCTCGCCGCGTCCGCGGCGGCGAAGCGGTAGTACTGGCCGTAGGCGTTGTAGACCCCGAACACCAGGGTGCCGAAGCACAGCAGCCAGAAGCTCTGCGCCCATATCGCCGAGGCGCAGATCAGCGCGCCGACGATTCCCCACAACGTCCCGCTGGTCAGGCCGCGCTGGCGCCCGACCCGCTTCATGTGCAGCGAGGCCGGCATGGTGCCGATCGCGCCGCCGAGCACCCAGCAGGTCACGGGCAGCGTGGCAAGCCCGGCATAGGGCGCGAGCGCGAGGCCGGCCAGGCCGTTGATCGCGATCAGCGTCGAGTTGTTGGTGAACAGCAGCGCCTGGCACGCGGCGAGCAAAGCCACGTTGCGCTTCGTACTGTTTTTATATACAGTATCCACTCAAGCCTATGGATGCCAAGGACCCTCGGTATCTTCGGGGAGCGCGCTCTTTCGTGCAGGGCCGTTTCGAAAGCGTCGCGCGCGAGGCGTTCGACGACGGCTGGACGCCCGAAGAGCCCGACCAGCGGGAGCTGAAGACACAGGTGACCATCGAGCGCGCGCGCTCCATCGTCTCGCACAACGATTCACCCGACGTCGGCTTCTCCCAGTCGATCAATCCCTACCGCGGCTGCGAGCACGGCTGCATCTACTGCTACGCCCGTCCAAGCCATGCCTACCTCGAATTGTCGCCGGGGCTGGACTTCGAGACCAAGCTTTTTGCCAAGACCAATGCTGCGGAAGTGCTGCGCGAGACCCTGGCTAAGCCCGGCTACCAGGTGAGCCCGATCGCGCTCGGCGCCAACACCGACTGCTACCAGCCGATCGAGCGCAAGTACCGCATCACGCGCCAGATCCTCGAGTTGCTGGCCGAATGCGAGCATCCGGTGACCATGGTGACCAAATCGGCGCTGGTCGAGCGCGACCTCGACCTGCTCGGACCGATGGCGCAGAAGAACCTGGTCAAGGTGTTCGTCTCCATCGGCACGCTCGACCGCACACTGGCCCGCAAGCTGGAGCCTCGTGCGGCCAGCCCACAACGCCGTCTAGACGTATTGAAAGCGCTTTCCGGCGCAGGCGTTCCCTGCGGGGTAATGGTGGCAGCGCTGATTCCTGCGCTGAATGACAGGACGATGGAGCATGTCCTCGAAGCCGCGGCCGCCGCGGGCGCGAAGGAGGCGGCTTACGTGATCATGCGTCTGCCGAACGAGCTCAAGGTGCTGTTCAAGGAATGGCTCGCCGAGCACTACCCGCGGCGCGCCGAGCACGTGATGAGCATCGTGCGCCAGATGCGCGGCGGGCGCGAGAACGACCCCAACTTCGGCAGCCGCATGTCCGGCACCGGCAACTACGCCGAGCTGATCGAGAAGCGCTTCGACATCGCCTGCCGGCGCTTCAACCTGAACGACCATGGCGCCGGCCGCGAACCGCCGGAGCTCGACTGCAGCAGGTTTCGCCCGCCCTCCCCGGAAGGTCAGCTAAAGTTGTTTTGATGAGAATCCTCGGCCTCGCCCTCGGCTGGGGCTGGGCCGTGACCATCGTCTGGCTGTCGCTTACGCCCTCGCCGCCGCAGGTCGACGTTCAGTACGGCGACAAGCTCGGGCATTTCGGCGCCTACGGGCTGCTGATGCTGTGGTTCTCTTTGCTGTATCCCCGACTTCGCTTCCGGGTCTGGTACGCGATCGGCTTCATCGCCATGGGCGTAGGGCTCGAGATCGTGCAGGGTCACCTCGGCTATCGTACGTACGACACCGTTGACATGGCCGCCAATACGATCGGCGTGCTGCTCGGCTGGGGCGCCGCGTTGCTGCTCAAGAAACCCGTGTTCCGTTGAATACGCGCGCCGAGCGCCTGCTGTCGGCGCCGATCGTACCGACGCTCGCGCGCCTGTCGGCGCCCGGCGTGCTGCTGGTCGCGTTCCAGTCGATGGTGTCGGTGGCCGACACCTACTTCGTCGGCCGCCTCGGCACCGCGCCGCTCGCCGGCCTCGCGCTGGTGTTCCCGCTGATCATGCTGCTGCAGATGACTTCCGCCGGCGCGATGGGCGGCGGCGTGTCCTCGGCGATTGCGCGCGCACTCGGCGCGGGCGATGCCGCCGCGGCGCGCAAGCTGGTCGCGCACGCCCTCGTCATCGCCGCGGGGATGGGCGCCGCCTTCACCCTCCTGATCGTTCCGTTCGGCGGGCTGCTCTACGCCCTGCTCGGCGGCGAAGGCGAAAGCCTGCGCAACGCGCTCACCTATTCCAGCATCATTTTCGGCGGCGCGATCACGGTGTGGGCGGCCAACACGCTGTCGAGCGTGTTGCGCGGCAGCGGCAACATGCTGGTGCCGGCGCTGACGCTGATCGGCGCCGCGTGCGTGCACGTGCCGCTCACCGGCACGCTGATTCCGCGCATCGGCATCGCCGGCGCCGGCATCGCGTACGTCACCACCTTCGGCATCGCGGCGCTGGTGATGGCGCTCATCGTGTGGCGCTCGAGCTTGCGCCCGCAGCGCGCGGACTGGCAGCTCGAATGGCGCCTGTTCCGCGAGATCCTGCGCGTGGGCGCGATCTCCTCGCTGAACTCGCTGCAGACCGTGGTGACGGCGGTGATCATCACCGGTTTCGTCGGGCGCTATGGCGCGGCGGCGATCGCCGGCTACGGCGTCGGCCTGCGCCTGGAGCTGCTGCAGATCCCGCTGGTGTTCGCGGTCGGCCAGGCGCTGGTGGTGCTGGTCGGCGTCCACATCGGCGCCGGCCGCGCGCAACGCGCCAAGCACATCGCCTGGGTCGGCGCCGCCTTCGCCGCCGCGATCTGCCTCGCCATCGGCCTGACGGTGGCGGTGTTTCCCGGGGCGTGGGTCGGGCTGTTCAGCAGCGATCCCGCGGTGCTCGACTCCGGCACCCGCTACCTGCGCACCGTGGCGCCCTTCTACGCGCTGCTCGCCACCGGCATCGCGCTCTACTTCGCCTCGCAGGGCGCGGGGCGCGTGCTGCCGCCGTTGCTGGCCGGCACCGTGCGCCTCGCGCTGGTGTTCGCCGGCGGTCTGGCCGCTGTTTCGCTGCAAGGCCTTTTCCTGGTGATCGCGGCTGCGATGATCGCGTACGGCGCGCTGACGATCTGGTTCGTGGCCGCGGCAAAATGGAAATGACCGAATCCATCTCGGAAAAGCTGGCGAGCGCGGTGGCGGGCGCGGATGCACCGCCGCGCGAAGTCGTGGAGAAACTGCTGATCGACGTCGCCGGCCTGTGCGTCGCCGCGCGCAACACCGATTACGTGCGCGCCGCGCTCGACGGCTGGGAAGCGTCGGGGGACTGCAGCGCGCTCGGCCACGGGCGCGCGCTCGACTCCGGCGGCGCCGCGTTCGTCAACGGCACCGCGGCGCACGGCGAGGACTTCGACGACACCTTCGAGGGCGGCCCGATCCACGCCGGCGCGGTGATCGTTCCGGCGGTTCTCGCGCTCTGTGAACGAGAAGAGATCGCGGGAAAGGATGCGCTGCGCGCGATGGCGGTGGGCCTGGAGCTCACCTGCCGCGCGAGCCTGGTGGCGCCGAAGATGATCCACAAGGCCGGTTTCCATCCCACCGCGGTGCTCGGCGCCATGGGCGCCGCCGCAGCCACCGCCACGGCACTGCGCCTTCCAAAAAAACAATTCGTCGATGCGCTGGGTATCGCCGGCTCGATGGCCGCCGGCATCATCGAATACCTGGCCGAGGGCACCTGGACCAAGCGCATGCATCCCGGCTGGGCGGCGCAATCGGGCATTCGCGCCGCGGACCTGGCGCGGGCCGGCTTCGTCGGGCCGCGCACCGTGTTCGAAGGCGAGCACGGCCTCTATCACGGCTTCGCGCGCACCACCAGCGGCGACTTCGGCAAGCTGCTCGACGGCTTCGGCAGCCGCTGGGTGACCAGCACCATCGCGTTCAAGCTCTATCCCTGCGGCACCATGACGCATCCCTACATCGATTGCGCTCGAAGGCTTTCCAAGAAAATCGCTTTTGAGAATATCGAAGAAATCGTCTGTGAAGCCGCGGAAGGCACGCTGCACCGCCTGTGGGAGCCGCTGGCGGCGAAGCAGCGCCCGCCGAACGCCTACGCCGGAAAGTTCAGCACGCCCTACTGCATCGCGAGCGGCTTCGTGCTCGGCAATGCCGGGCTGGATGCGTTCACCGAGGAGCGCGTGCGCGACCCGCGCCTGGTCGCGCTCGCCGGCAAGGTGCGCTACGAGGTTGATCCGGACAACCCGTACCCCAACGAATACACCGGGCACGTCCGCGTCAGGATGAAAGACGGTTCCGTGGTGGAAGAAAGGCAGCCCCATCTGCGCGGCGGCGCGCACGAGCCGCTGTCGCGCGCCGACGTCGAGGACAAGTTCCGGCACAACTGTGCGTACGGCGGCTGGAGCAAGCAGCAGGCCGACCAGTTCCTCGCCTGGGCCAAGGGCGCGTTCGACGCGCGCGCCATCGACCTTTCCGCGTTCAGGAAATAAAGCCGATCAGCGCGTCGAGCACCTGGTCCGGCGCTTCGACCATGAGCGAGTGCCCGGACACAGGAATTTCCACTGTCCTGCCATTTGAAAGCTTGTCGCGTAAAGCCTGTGCCGAGCGCAGCGGCGTCATCACGTCGCGGCGGCCGAGGATGAAGAGCGCCGGGCATTTCACTTTCGCTGCGCTTTCCAATCCCGCCGCGTAGTCGTTGCAGGCCTTGAGGCCGGCGTGCAGCACCCCGGGCGCGAGGCGCTCGAGCCGCGCCAGCATGTCGCCGTACATCCACATGCCGGGATTGGGGTTGCCGGCGAGCGCAACTTGCGCCGCGTGGCCCCAGATCGTGCTCATGTCGAACGCGCTGTAATCGTTGGCGCGCGCCGCTTCGAGAAAAGGATCGGATACCCTCATCGGGAAGGCGATGGCGCAGAACGCGATGCGCTCGACCTGTTCCGGATGACGCGCCGCGAGCTCGAGCGCCGCCAGCGAGCCCATCGAATGGCCGACGATCGAAGCCTTGGCCGAATTGGTCTTTTTCAAAACCGCGGAAAGCCAGTCGGCCATTTGCTCGATCGTAGAGAGCGGCGGCCCTTCGCTCCGTCCATGGCCGGGCAGGTCGAGCGCCAGCACGTTGCGCCCGTGGTAGCCGAAGTAGCGGCTCTGCAGGCCGAACAGGGAATGGTCGAGGCCGGCGCCATGCACGAACACCACGCTGGGCTTCGCCGGGTCGAGCTCGTGCGCGGCGGTGTAGGCAAACACGCGTTTGCCCGCCACCTCGAAATTCATTTTGCCGAAGCCTTCAAGGCTCGATCGAGGTCGTCGATCAGGTCCTGGGCATCCTCCAGGCCGATTGACAGGCGCACGGTGCCGGCGGTGATGCCCGCCTTCTGCAGGTCCGCGTCGCTCATGCGGTAGTGCGTGGTGGTCGCCGGGTGGATCACCAGCGACTTCGCGTCGCCGACGTTCGCCAGGTGCGAAAAGATGCGCAGCGATTCGATGAAGCGCTTCCCGGCCTGGCGCCCGCCCCTGATCTCGAACGAGAACACCGCGCCGCAGCCGTCCGGCAGCAGCTTCCTGGCGAGCGCGTGGTCGGGATGGCTGGGCAGCTCCGGATAGATCACCTTTTCCACCAAGGCATTTTTTTCCAGGAATGCGACAGCCTTGCGGGTATTTTCGACGTGCCGCGGCATGCGCAGGTGCAAGGTCTCGATGCCCTGCAGGATCTGGAACGCGGTCATCGGCGCCATGCAGGCGCCGAAATCGCGCAGGCCTTCGCGCCGCGCGCGCAGCAGGAAAGCGCGCGTGCCCGACTCCTCCTCGAAATCCATGCCGTGGAAGCCGGCATAAGGCGCGGTGAGCACCTCGAACTTGCCCGAGGCCTCCCAGTCGAAGCGTCCCGAATCGACCAGCACGCCCGCGATCGCGACGCCGTGGCCGCCGAGGAATTTGGTCGCCGAGTGATAGAGCAGGTCCGCGCCGAGCGCGAATGGCTTCATCAGGACCGGCGTGGTGAAGGTCGCATCCACCAGCAGCGGAACCTTCGCTTCATGCGCGATGGCGGAGATCGAGGGAATGTCGAGCACGTCCAGGCCCGGGTTACCCAGCGTTTCGCCGAACAGCAGCCGCGTGTTGGCCCGAATGGCGCTTTTCCATTCGGAAAGATTTCCGGGTTTGACGAAAGTCGTTTCGACGCCAAAGCGGCGCAAGGTGTAGCCGAGCAGATTGTGCGAGCCGCCGTAGAGCGAGGCCGAGGCGACGATGTGGCCGCCCGCACCCATGAGGGTGGCGATGGCGAGGTGCAGCGCCGCCTGCCCCGACGCGGTCGCGATCGCGCCCACGCCGCCCTCGAGCGCGGCCATGCGCTCTTCGAGCACCGCCACCGTCGGATTGGAGATGCGCGAGTACACGTGGCCCGCGCGCTCCATGTTGAAGAGCGAGGCCGCGTGCTCGGTGTCGCGGAAGACGTACGACGTGGTCTGGTAGATCGGTACCGCGCGGCTGCCGGTCGCCGGGTCGGGCGACTGGCCGGCGTGCAGCGCCAGCGTATCGAGGCTGGGGTACTTCGGTCCTGCCACTTAGTGCAGATTCTTCCGCGACGGGCGAGTGTAGCTCTCGAACGCGCGCTCCGGTTTCTTCTGCTGCGAGGCCTTTTCTTTCCAGTCGCGGTCGAACATCTCGTTCACCAGCGCCGTGACCTGGCCGACTTCCTCCTTGCCGAACTGGCGGCCGAGGACCGCGGCCACGTCTTCCACCATGCAGCGGCGCTGCGCTTCGTGAATGGCGTGCGCGGTCGGACCGACGAACAGCAGCCGCGATTCCTGCTCGCCGTTCTCCTGATAGAGCGTGAGGTCGACTTCCACCGCCTCGTAGCAGAACGGGCCGATGCTTTCGAGCGCGGCTTCGAGCGCGCCGTGGAAGCTGCGGCCGATCTCGCCGGTCCAGCACACGGTGAGCAACAGCTCCTTCTCGTCGTACTTGAAGCCGGGCTCGTCGGGCTCGAGGCTCTTCACCTCGGCAAGGCCGTCGGCGTCGAGATACTCGAGCAGCGGCGCGAGCGCCTGCTCGAGCTGCTTGCGCGAAACGCCTTCGAGAATGGGAATATCGGCGTGGAGATGGACTTCGTGCCGCATGGCGAACACCTCTACAGGGGATGACGAATTCTACCCCTAAAATCGGGGCATGCGACCGGACTACGCGGGCGGCAGCCTGGTGAATCTGATCGCTTCCATTGTCGCGGCGCGCGATGGGCACGCGCTGCACCCGCCGCTGAAAAACCTCCAGCACGAAGCGCTGCGCGATGCGCGCAATCTCGTTCTGCTGGTGATCGACGGGCTCGGCGACAACTACCTGATGCGCCGCGGCGCGGGCGGCGCGCTCGCGCGCCGGCGCCGCGCATCGATGACCTCGGTGTTCCCGTCGACCACGGCTAGCGCGATCACCACTTCGTACACCGGGCGCACGCCGCTCGAGCACGGCCTCACCGGCTGGTTCACTTATTTCGGCGAAGCCGGCTGCGTCGCCGCCGCGCTGCCGTTTCGCAGCCGCGGCGACATGCTGCCGCTCGCGCGCCGCGGCGTGACGCCGGAGCAGATCTACGTTTCGCCGTCGCTGTTCGGTGACCTGCCGGTGCGCTCGATCGTCGTCACCCACAAGGACATCATCGATTCGGAATACAACTCGCGTCACTGTCGCGGCGCGCAGAAAATTGCCTACGAGACGCTCGACGAGCTGGTGGCGAACGTCGCGGCGGCGGTGAAATCGGGCGGCGACCGGAAGTTCGTCTACTCGTACTGGCCGGTGTACGACATGCTGTCGCATCGCTTCGGCTCGGACAGCCCGGAAGCCTTCGCCGCGCTGCAGGCGATCGATGCGGCGTTCGAAGTGCTGCTGGCGCGCCTGTCCGGCACCGAGTCGGTGGTCATCGCCACCGCCGACCATGGCTTCATCGACGTGCCGCCCGAAGACTCGCTCGAATTGCCGCCATCCTTGGCTTCGGTTCTCAAATTCCCTCTTTGCGGAGAGCGGCGCGTGGTCTATTGCCATGTGCATGACCCGGTGACGTTCATGGACAAGGCCAAGCAATGGCTCGGCGAGCGGGCCGACGTCATGCCCAGCCGCGCGCTGGTGGACGAAGGCTGGTTCGGTCCCGGCACGCCGCACCCGCGCTTCGCCGAGCGCATCGGCGACGTCGCGCTGGTGATGCGCGGCCGCACCACGGTGAAGGACTGGACCGCGGGCGAGTCGCGCCACCTGCACATCGGCAACCACGGCGGCACGCACGAGGACGAGATGCTGATTCCCCTGGTGATGGAGACGACATGAAAGCCAAAGTCAACGGTATCGAGGTCAACTACGAGATCCATGGCAAGGAAGGCGCGCCGTGGCTCACCTTCAGCCATTCGCTCGCCTGCAGCCTGCGCATGTGGGAGCCGCAGGTCGCCGCGTTCCAAGACCGCTTTCGCATCCTGCTCTACGACACGCGCGGCCACGGCGCCACCGAGGCGCCGAAGGGCGCCTACACGCTCGACATGCTGGCGGAGGACCTGCGCCAGCTGCTCGCCGAGCTGAAGATCAAGCGCACGCACTACTGCGGGCTGTCGATGGGCGGCATGATCGGCCAGGTGGTCGCGCTCACCGACCCGGGCGTTTTCGACCGCGTGGTGCTCGCCGACACCGGGCACGCGCAGACGCCCGAGACCAGGAAGCAGTGGGAAGAGCGCATCAACACCGCTCAAACCCGCGGCATGCAGCCGCTGGTGGAACCGACCATCGAGCGCTGGTTTACCAAGGATTTCAGGGGCAAACCGATCGTCGACACGATCCGCAAGCTGATCGCCTCGACCCCGGTGCCCGGCTACGTCGGCTGCTGCCACGCGATCTCGAACCTGAACACCACGGCGCGCCTGAAGCAGATCAAGCACCCGGTGCTCGCGATCACCGGCGAGCAGGACGCGGCGGCGCCGGGAACGCGCTACATCGGCGACAACGTGCCGGGGGCGAAGCTGGTGGTGATTCCGCAGGCGGCGCACATCGCCAACATCGAGCAGGCCGACGCCTTCAATCGCGCGCTGGCGGAGTTCCTTTCATCCCCCGCCAGCGGGCGAGCTTAGCGGAGTGCACGCCGAACAGATCGAGCACCCGCGCCACGCTGTGCGCGACCAGCTCGTCGAGCGATTTCGGCTTGGCGTAGAACGCGGGCACCGGCGGGAAGATGATCCCGCCCATCTCGGTCACGGCGGTCATGTTGCGCAGGTGCGCGAGGTTGAGCGGCGTCTCGCGCGGCACCAGTACCAGGCGGCGGCGCTCCTTCAGCACCACGTCGGCCGCACGCGCGATCAGGTCGTCGGCGTGCGCGTGCGCCACCGCGGCGAGGGTCTTCATCGAGCACGGCGCGATCACCATGCCCTCGGTGAGATACGAGCCGCTCGCGATGGTCGCCGCGATGTCCTTCGGGTGGTAGGCGACGTCGGCGAGCTTTTCCAATTCCTTGCGCTTCATCGCGAGCTCGTGCCAGAGATTCAGCGCGCCGGCGTCGGACAGGATGACGTGGCTTTCCCACGCCGGGACGGATTTCAGGACTTTGAGGATCTCGACGCCGTAGACGGCGCCGGTCGCCCCGGTAATCCCGACGATCAGCCGCTTCTTCATGGCGCCTAGCCTACCCGCGAAGACCATGCTTGTGGTGTTCTGCCCGTTCGCCGCCGGCTACTTCCTGTCGTTCTTCTTTCGCAACGTGAACGCGGTGATCTCCAAGGATCTCACCGGCGAATTCGAGCTCTCGCCGTCCGACCTCGGTTTCCTCACCTCGATGTACCTGCTCGCATTTGCCGCGTTCCAGCTGCCGCTCGGCGTGCTGCTCGACCGCTACGGGCCGCGCCGCGTGGTCGCTTCGCTGCTGTGCGTCGCCGCGACCGGAGCATTCATTTTTGCAATCGCGCGCGACTTCACCATGCTGTCGATCGGCCGCGCGCTGATCGGCCTCGGCGTGTCGGCGGGGCTGATGGGCGCGATCAAGGCATTCACGCTGTGGTTCCCGCTCTCGCGCCTCGCACTGCTGAACGGGCTTTATCTCGCCGCGGGCGGTATCGGCGGATTGTCGGCGACCGCGCCGGCGCAGGCGCTGATCGAGCCGCTCGGCTGGCGCGGCCTGTTCTACGTGCTGAGCGGATTGTCGGTGGCCGCGGCGATGCTGGTGTTCTTCGTGGTGCCCGAGAAGCGTCTGCCGGGTCATGGCGCGACGCTGCGCTCGCAGCTCGCGGGCTTCGGCACCATCTTCCGCTCGCTGCCGTTCTGGCGCATCGTGCTCGCGCTCGTTGTGTGCCACGCGGGCTATCTCTCGCTGCAGGGCCTGTGGCTCGGTCCCTGGCTCTACGACGTCGCCGGCGAGAGCCGGACCTCAGTCGCCAACTACCTGCTGTTGACCGCGGCCTCGTACACCGTGGGCTCGGTGTTCTTCGGCACCATCGGCAGCGCCGCACCGATGCGCACGTTCAAGATCGGACTAGTGCTGTCTGTGGTGATGTTCGCCCTGCTCGCCGCGGGTGTGCGTTCCGGGCTGTGGGCCATCCTGGCGGTGTACGGCTTCTGCGCGATTTCGGCGGCGCTCGCCTACGCGGTGCTCACGCCGCTTTTCCCGCCGGAGATGACCGGCAGGGTCAACACCGCCTCGAACGTGCTGATGTTCGCTATTTCGTTCACTTTCCAGTGGGGCATCGGCGCGGTGCTGCGGCTCTACCCGGTGACCGACGGACGCTACGCGCCCGAGGGCTATGCCACGGCGCTTTGGATCCTGGTCGCGCTGCAGGCCGCGACGCTCGCCTGGCTGCTGCCGATGCGCAGCCGCCAGGCGCGAGCGGCTTAGCTCTCTACGAGCCCTTCTTGTAGACGATCTTCTTGCTGCCGCCGTCGCAGGTCCCGACGACCTTGCCTTCGGCGGACTTGTCGGCATCCACCACGTCGAGCGAGAACTTTTCGACGCCGTTCTTCTTGATTTTGGCCTCGATCTCGCTTTTCAGCTCACCGCAGTCCTTCTTTTGAGCCATCACGGGTCCGGAAACGACCAGCCCCGTCACCAGCGCCGCAGCGATCAGTCTCAGCATGACTTTTTCCCCCTATCGTTTCGGCCTGGAGGGCCGCGGACGTAGGATGAACGGATTCGCCCGACTTTGCAAAGCGACTAAATCAACATCCAGTACAGAGCAGCAGAACCCGCGCTGACGGTTCCCAGCAGCGCGATCCGGCCATAGCGGCGGAAAGTGCCGTTGGGACGGAAATAGAGGTTGCGCAGCATGTCGTCGCGCCCGCCGCCCCACATCCAGTCCGGGCCGGCCTTGTTGACGACATACGGATTGAAGATCCCATAAACGAACGAGCAGAACGTCCCCACCAGCATTCCCACCAACACGTGCTACCTCCCTTTTGTAGCTGTCGATTATAGTGAGCTATAGCGAATTCGTCGCTGTCGCCGGAACCCAACACATGCTCAAAACCACCATCGCAGGCAGCCTGCCAAAACCGGCATGGCTCGCCGAAACCAACAAACTGTGGCCCGCCTGGCGCGCGCAGGGAGCCGAGCTCGACCGCGCCAAGCGCGACGCCACGCTCCTCTGGCTCAAGGAGCAGGAAGACGCCGGCCTGGACATCGTCACGGACGGCGAGCAGTCGCGCCAGCATTTCGTGCACGGCTTCCTCGAGTTCGTCGAGGGCATCGACTTCAGCCGCAAGGTCAAGATGGGCATCCGCAACAACCGCTACGACGCGATGGTGCCGGTCGTGACCGGCCCGCTGAAGCTGAAGGGGCGCGTGCACCAGACGGAAGCGCGCATCCTGCGCCAGCACTCGAACAGGAAGATCAAGATCACCATGCCCGGGCCGATGACCATCGTCGACACGCTTGCCGACGAGCACTACGGCGACAAGGTGAAGCTCGCGATGGCCTTCGCCGACCTGCTCAACCAGGAAGCGCGCGCCCTGCAGAAAGACGGCGTCGACGTGATCCAGTTCGACGAGCCGGCGTTCAACGTCTACATGGATGACGTCAAGCGCTGGGGCATCGCCGCGCTGGAACGCGCCATCGCTGGCTTGAAGTGCACGACCTGCGTGCACATCTGCTACGGCTACGGCATCCAGGCCAACCTCGACTGGAAGAAGACGCTCGGCGAATCCTGGCGCCAGTACGAGGAGATCTTCCCGGCGCTCGCGAAAAGCAGGATCAAGCAGGTCTCGCTCGAGTGCATCCATTCGCACGTGCCCCCGGAGCTGATGAAGCTGCTCAAAGGCAAGGACGTGCTCGTCGGCGTGATCGACGTCGCCTCCGACAAGGTCGAGACCCCGCAGGAAGTGGCCGCCACCATCCGCACCGCGCTGAAGTACGTGCCGGCGAAGCATCTGTTTCCGTGCACCAACTGCGGCATGGCGCCGATGGACCGCGAAGTCGCGGCGGCCAAGCTGCGCGCGCTCGGCGAGGGCGCCGCGCTGGCACGCAAGAAGCTCCGAAAAAAATAGCACACGACATGCTTAATCCGACGCTCGCCATGCGCGGCATGGTGGCGTGCCCCCATGCATTGGCTTCTGCGGCCGGCGTCGACGCGCTGCGCGCCGGCGGCTCGGCCGTCGATGCCGCGGTTGCGGCGGCCTCCTCGCTCGCGGTCCTTTACCCTCACATGTGCGGCATCGGCGGCGACGCGTTCTGGCTGATCTACGACGCCAAGGCGCGCCAGGTTTCCTACCTGGATGGCGGCGGGCGTGCAGCGGCGGCGGCGACGCTCGATCGTTTCGCGGGCCAGGCGGAAATCCCGTTCCGCGGCATCGCGCCCGCGACGCTGACCACGCCCGGCGCGGTGGCGGCGTTCTGCGAGGCGCATGCGCGGCACGGCCGGCTCCCGTTCGCGCGCTGCCTGCAGGACGCGATCCACTATGCCGGCGAAGGCTTCCCGTTGACCGCGCGCGTCGCGCGCTGGATCGAGCAGACCGCGCCGGAAATGGATGCCGCGTCGAAGGCCATCTTTCTCCCCGAAGGGAAACCGCCAACCGTCCTGCGGAACATTCGCCTGGCCGAAACCCTGCGAGCCATCGCGGCGCAGGGGCGCGCGGGCTTCTACGAGGGCGAGGTGGCGAAGAAGCTGGCGAAGCTCGGCGGCTTCTTCACCGCGCGCGACCTCGCTGCGCAGGGCGCATACTGGGGCGAGCCGATTCGCGGCACCTACCGCGGCGTCACCCTCTACGAGACGCCGGCGCCGACGCAGGGCTTCACGGTGCTCGAAATGCTGAACCTGATCGAGCCGCTGGAGCTCGGGCCTTTCCTCGGACCGGATCACGTGCACCTGCTGGTGCAGGCGAAGCAGATCGCCTATCACGACCGCGACCGCTGGCTCGCCGACCCGCGCTTCGCGCACGTGCCGATGGACCGTCTGATTTCGAAAACCTATGCAGACGAACGGCGGGCCCTGATCGATCGAAAGCGCGCCTTGCCGTGGGACGAAGTGCCTTCGCACGGCAGCCTGACCGGCGACACCGTGTACGTCGCCGCGGTCGATGCGGAAGGCAACGCCGCGTCGCTGATCTTCAGTCTCTACGGCGTGTTCGGCTCGTGCGTCACCTCGGCGGAGACCGGCGTCGTGCTGCAGAACCGCGGCGCCTACTTCTCGCTCGACCCGAAGCATCCCAATCGCCTCGAGCCGGGCAAGGTGCCGCTGCACACGCTGATCGCGTCCCTCGCGTTCCGCGACGACAAGTTGTGGGCGGTGCTCGGCTGCATGGGCGCCGACGGGCAGCCGCAGATCCACCTGCAGACCTACGTCGCGATGATCGACTTCGGGCAGAACATCCAGCAGGCGCTGGCCGGGCCGCGCTGGCTGTCGGGCCGGTTCGGGCTGGGCGAAGCGCGCGACACGCTGCACATCGAGACGGGCTATCCACGCGACACGCTCGACGAGCTCGAGCGCCGCGGTCACCCGGTGGATCGCTGGGGCGATCTGAACGAGCTCGCCGGACATGCCCACGGCATCACGCGCGATCCGCGCAGCGGCCTCCTCGCCGGCGGGTTCGATCCAAGAAGCGACGGCGCTGCGGTAGGCTTCTAGAATGCTGGAATTCATCGCCGAGCAACGAATCGCGGAGGCAATCGCAAAGGGCGAGCTGGACGGGCTGCCGGGCACGGGCCGGCCGCTGGACCTCGAAGACGACGCGCTCATTCCCGAGGAGCTGCGCCTGGCCTATCGCATCCTGAAAAACGCGGGCTACGTGCCGCCCGAGGTCGAGACGCTGAACCAGATCGCGCAGCTCGAGCGCATCGCCCTGGACGGCGGCAATGCCAGGGCGGTCAAGAAACTCGCGCTCCTCAAGGCGAGGATCGAAAGCGGGTACTACGCCAAGGCGCTCGCGCGCCTCGGCTGACTAGCGCGAAGCGGTTTTCTTCTCGTACTCGCCAATTGCCTTCTTCAGGTCGCTGTACTCGGAGCAGCTGAAGAAGCACAGCTTGTCGAGCTGGCCGAGGTGCTCCTTGGCCTTGGCGACGTTGCCGACCATCAGGTAAGCCTCGCCGATGTACTCGTGCGCGCCCTTGTGCTTCGGGTCGAGGCGCAGCGCCTCGTTGTAGTGCTTGAACACCAGGTTCATGTCCGGGTTCGCGCCCTTGCGCAGCGTATAGGCGTACATATTGTGATAGTTGGCGTTGTTGGGGTCGGTGGACAGCGCTTCCTTGAGAACACCCGAGGCGCCGGCCCAGTCCTGCTTCGAGGTCGCGGCCGAGACTTTTTCCATCACCGGGTCCTTGCGCTCGGGGGCGGCGGACGACCCGCCGGGGTCTCCAGCGGCGAGCACCACGCTGCTGGCGGCGAGCAGACCGGCTAACATCAATGGACGAAATAGCGTTTTCATGTGTTCCCTCTGATGTGATGACCGCCAGATATACGCGCCCATGAGGCCTCTGGATTCAGTCGTGATGGTACTCCTTGCAGCGGTGCTAACAATGGCCGCGCCGGCGGCATTCCCCGCGCCGCCGAAGTCGCGCGCCGAGGCGCTGGCCGCGTTAAAAAATGCCGATACCGCGACGCGCGCCGAGGCGGTGGTCTGGATCGCCAACCGCGGCAGCATGGCGGATGCGCCCCTGCTGCACGAGCGCCTGCGCGACGAGAGCGCCTTCGTGCGCAGCTTCGCCGAGCAGGGGCTGTGGCTGCTGTGGACGCGCTCGGGCGACGCCCAGATCGACGGCCTGATGGCGCAAGCCACCGAGGAGATGCAGGCCGCCCGGTATGGCGAAGCCATCAAGCTCTTGAACCAGGTGGTGGAGAAAAAACCTGCTTTCGCCGAAGGCTGGAACCGCCGCGCCACCGTGTATTACCTCGCGGGCGAGCTGCAGAGATCGATCGCCGACTGCGACGAGGTGCTCAAGCGCAACCCCGGGCACTTCGGCGCGCTCTCGGGCCTGGGACAGATCTACCTGCAGCTCGACGACGAGGAGAGCGCGCTCAAGTGGTTCCGCCGCGCGCTCGAGGTGAACCCCAACATGCTCGGCGTCGAGATGAACATCAAGATGCTGGAGGAGCGCCTGCGCGAGCGCTCTCGAGATCGGAAAGCATAGCGGCCAGCGCGGCGGCGGCCTCGCGCGGCCGCTCGAACGGAAACAGGTGGCCGCCCGGCACCTTGCGCATCCTGAACTTCGGCTTCATCCCCGCCAGGCGCACGCGCCGCACCACGTCCGACTCCGCGCCGCCGATGAACCCCGCCGGCACCCGCAGCTTCGGCAGGTGCCGCGCCATGTCGTGCGGAATGGTGCGGTAGATCTGGTATTCGATCGCCGGGTCGATCCGCAGCCGCAGTTCATGGTTCTGGGTCAAGCCGTGAGCGACGTAGTCGTCGAGGCACTCGTCCGCGAAGTGACGGAATAGCGGCCGGCCGCGAAAGTGCACCCTTGCCTGTTCCCGTGACGGCCAGGTGCTGCGACGGTCGCGCGTCGCGCCGGCCGGCGTGACCCGGTCGACGATCCCCAGGCGCTTCGTGGCTCCCAGCATCGTGCCGCGAACCGGCCCGATGATGGGGGCGTCCATCAGCACGATCGCGCGGAACAGCTCGGGGCGCTGGGTCGCGGCGAGGAAGTTGAGATAGCCGCCGAGCGAGTGTCCTACCCCGTACACCGGGGCAACGGGCTTGATCCTCTCGATCAGTTGTTCGACCAGATGCGGCCAGCCCTCGGTCGGCGGATGGCGCGGGTCCATGCCGATCGCATCGCTGAACGTTACGGTGAAATGCTGCTCGAGCGGCCGCAGCATCGCGGCATAGCACGCCCCGGGAAAGCCGTTGGCATGCGCGAAATGAAGGGCGCGGCTAGACGTATTCTTTGGCGGCGGTATCGGCGTCGACCGGCTTGCCGACCAGATAGCCCTGGATGAAGTCGCAGCTGCAGGATCGGAGGAACTCGCGCTGCTCCTCGGTCTCGACGCCCTCGGCAACCACCTTGATCTGCAGCGCGTGCGCGAGCGCGACGATGGCGGAGACGATCGCGCCCTGGTCGCGGTCGGCGGGCAGCTCGGAGATGAAGCTGCGGTCGATCTTCACCTTGTCCACCGGGAAGCGGCGCAGGTACGAGAGGCTGGAGTAGCCGGTGCCGAAGTCGTCGATCGCGATCGACACCCCGATCTGCTTCAGCCGCCTCAGGGTGCGCAGGGCGATATCGGTCTGCTGCATCGCGGTCGACTCGGTGATCTCGAGCTCGAGCAGGCGCGGCGGCAGGCCGCTTTCCTTGAGCGCGCGCGCCACCATCTTCGGCAGCTGCGGGTCGTTGAACTGGCGCGCCGACAGATTGACCGCGATCTGCAGCTCGCCGCCGTCTTTGCTGCGCGCACCGATGAACGTGTGCCAGCGGCAGGCCTCGCGCAGCACCCACTCGCCGATCTTCAGGATCTGGCCGGTGTCCTCAGCGAGATGGATGAATTCCGCGGGGTACACCAGGCCGCGCTCGGGATGCTGCCAGCGCGCGAGCCCTTCATGCGCCGCGATGCGCCCGCTCGCGAGCTCGACGATCGGCTGGTAATGCACGCGCAGCTCGTCGCGGCCGATGGCGCGGCGCAGGTCGTTCTCGAGGCTCAGGCGGCTCGACGCCGCCTGGTTCATCTGCTCGGTGAAGAACTGGTAGTTGGCGCGGCCCAGCTCCTTGGCGTGGTACATGGCGGCATCGGCGTTGCGGATCAGCGCTTCGGCGTCGCGCCCGTCGTCGGGGTAGACCGCGATGCCGATCGAGCAGCTGACGAGCAGCTCGCGCTCGTCGATCACCACCGGCAGCGACAGCTGCTCGATCACCTTCTGCGCGACGTGCGCCACGTCCGAGGAGCGCTTCACCTCCGGCAGCACGACGACGAACTCGTCGCCGCCGATGCGGCAGATGGTGTCGCCGATGCGCAGCTGGTTCACCAGGCGCGCGGCCACTTCCTTCAGCAGCTGGTCGCCCACCGCGTGGCCGAGCGAGTCGTTGATGGTCTTGAAGCGATCGAGGTCGACGAACATGACCGCGGTGTTCTTGCGGTTGCGGTAGCTGAGGGCGAGCGCCTGCGTCAGGCGGTCCTCCAGCAGGCGGCGATTGGGCAGCGCGGTGAGCGCGTCGTGGTCGGCGAGGTGCTGCGCCTGCTTCTTGGCTTCCTCCAGCTCGGCGGTGCGCTCGGCGACCGCGCGCTCCAGCTCGCCGAGGGCCTGCTGCACGCGCAGGTCGGCCTCGCGCTCGGCGGTGACGTCCTCGTAGCTCCAGATCCATTCCTGCTCGGTGTCGCCCGGGTCGATGCGCCGGCCGCGCATCGAGCAGATGAAGGTGGTCCCGTCGGCGCGCTTGAGCCGCGCTTCGGCCACGTGAATTCCGCCCGGCGGTGTTTCCTCGAACGCGCGACGCGAAGCTTCCTTCCAGTCGCTCTCGTCGGCGAACAGCGATGCCGAGCGCTGGCCGACCAGCGCGCCGCGGCGCGCGCCCACCATCTCCTCGAGGAAGCGGTTGCAGCGCTGGATCACGCGGCTGCGCACGAAGGCGATGCCGACGGTGGCGTTGTCGAGGATCAGGTCCTGCTCGGCGAGCGCCCGCTGTACGCGTATCTCCGCCTCGCGCTCGACGGTGACGTCCTCGTAGCTCCAGATCCACTCCTGGTCCTCTTCGCCGCCGGTATCGGTGCGCCGGCCGCGCGCGCGGCACATGAAGGTGGTGCCGTCGCGCCGGCGGAAGCGCGTCTCGCCGTCGTAAGTGCCGCCTGGCGGCGTCGACGAATACGCGCGCCGGCCGGCCTCCTCCCAGTCGGTGCGCGAGGCGAACAGGCTCGCGGTGCTCTGGCCGATCAGCTCGCCGGGGCCGGCGCCGACCATGTCCTCGAGGAAGCGGTTGCAGCGCTGGATGCTGCGCTCGCGCACGAAGGCGATGCCGACCGAGGCGTTGTCGAGAATCAGCTCCTGCTCGGCGAGCGCGCGCTGCACGCGCTCCTCCGACTCGTGCTCCTGCGTAATGTCGTCGAACAGCCAGACCGAGCCCTGCGCCGGATCGCCCGGCTGGACCGCGCGCCCGGAGAGCGAGCACCAGATGTAGGTGCCGTCCTTGCGCGGGTGGCGGCGCTCGAGGTAGACGGTCTCGCCGCGCCACACCGGCTCGTAGAGCGCCTCGCCGCCCGCCTCGTAGTCCTCCTGGGAAGCGAACATGAAGCGCGTCGACTGGTTGAGCAGCTCGCCCTGGCCGTAGCCGAAGATCTCCTCGAAGCGCCGGTTGCAGCGCACGATGCGCCGGTCCTTCACGAAGATGATCCCGGTCACCGCGTTCTGCAGCACCGCGTCCTGCTCGCGCACCAGGCGCTCGAGCGCTTCATCCGCGCGGCGGCGCTCGCTGATGTCCTCCAGCAGCCAGACGTAGCCGCGCGTCGGATCGCCGGCGGCGACCGCCCGGCCCGAAACCCGGCACCAGAAACCCGAGCCGTCCTGGCGGCGCAGCCACTGCTCGCGCGCGTGCGTGCGGCCCTGGTCCATCTCGATGTAGGTGGCGCCGCGCAGCTCGAATTCCTCGTCGGTGAAGTACACCTGCCGCCACGACACGCCGTTCGCCTCGCCCGGGCCGTAGCCGAACATCTGCTCGAAGCGCCGGTTACAGCGCATCACCTTGCGGTCACGGCTGATCGCGATGCCGACGATGACGTTGTCGAGCAGCGCCTGCTGCTCAGCGAGCACGCGCTGCAGCTCGTCCTCGGCGCGACGCTGCTCGGTGATGTCTTCGACCGTCCACACCGAGCCGCGGTGCGGGTTGTGCGGGTCGACCGCACGGCCGTCGGCGCGGTTCCAGAACGTGCTGCCGTCCTTGCGCTTGCGCAGGCCGACGCGGCGTGAAGTCTGGCCGCCCGCCAGCGCCTCGTACACCGATTTGCCTTCTTCGAACTCGGCCGCTCCGGGGTAGATGATCGAGGCCGGCTGACCGTCGAGCTCGCCGGGCGCATAGCCGTACATCTCTTCGTAGCGCCGGTTGCAGCGCACGATGCGCCGATCCTTGACGAACACGATGCCGATCGCCGCGGTGCCGACGATTGCCTCCTGCTCGCGCAGCAGGCGCGCCGCCTCGTCCGCATGGCGCCGCCGGTCGGTGATGTCCTCGACGATCCACACCGTGCCCTGCTGCGGGTCGGCGGCGTCGAGCGTCTTGGCGATCATGCGGCAGACGAAGGTCGAGCCGTCCTTGCGCTTCACCTCCCACTCGATGTCGAGCTGGCGTCCGGCGGACAGTACCGGCCCGGCGATCTGGCCGAGCGCGAGGTAGCTTTCGCGGCTCGGGTACACGGCCTCGCCCGACATGCCGATCACCTCGTCGTGCCCGTAGCCGAACATCTCCGCGAACTTGGGGTTGCACAGGAAGAAGCGCCGCTCGCGTGTGAAGGCGATGCCGAGCGAAAGGTTGGCGAGCAGCGCCTCGTATTCGAGCTGGGTATAGCGCGTGCGCCCGACGTAGGAGACGCCGGCCTCCGCCTCCGCGGGCGGCGGCTTGCCGAAACTGCGCAGCGGTTTCGGGTCGTTCATTGCGCGGCCAGCGCCTCGAAGTCTTCCGCGTAGCGGCGCAGGTTGCCGTGCACGCGGCGGCGCTGCTCCGGGCTCAACTCGCGGTCGATATCCATAAGCAGCGCGAAGTACTGATCGCGCCACGACTGCAGCGCCTTGACGTAGGCGGGATCGCGGCCGCGCTCCCAGCTGGCGATCAGCTGGGGCAGCCGCTCGCGCGCCTGGCGCGCGCGGATCACGGCGAGCACTTCGCCCTGCAGGCGCTTGCGGTCGCGGTCGCGCAGCTCGTAGATCATCGGCATGCGCTCGGCATATTCACGCACCCGCTCGGTCTGCGCCTGCGACAGCTTGCCCACCCAATCCTCCAGCCGGTCCGTGACGAACTTGGCGCGCTTGCGCCGGCGGTCGCGTTCGCTGCCACGCAGGTAATCGCGCTGAAACTGCCGGTTGTCTTCCGCCAGTCGCCGCTCGATTTGCGCCACCTGCGCCGGCGTCAGCCGGTCGAGCATCGGCGCCGCCAGCTCCGCTGCTTTGCGCAGGCTCTCGCGCGTCTGTTCCGTCAGGGCATCGTACCCCCAATCGAGGTCCTGGCGCGACAGCCCGTCGTCGAAGCGCACCGACGCTTCGCGCACCAGGCGCACGTATTTCGGCAACGCATTCTTGCGGTGCCAATCGTGAAATTCGTCGATCCGGTCGTCGAGCTCGTCGGCCTCGTCGCCCTGCAGATCGACGTAATTGCCGGCTTTCCAGCGCAGGTAAGTGTCCGCGTTCTCGTACGCGAAGCGCACCGTGCTGCAGCCGCCAGCGAGAAGCGCGGCCGCCAGGACGAGAAGGATTTTCAATCGCGCTACCAGAAGCTCTCCACGGTGATGTGCCCCGGATTACGCCGCCGGTGCTTGCGCAATCCGCGCTCGGCGAGCGCGGCCTGGGCGTCCTTCAGCATATCCGGGTTCCCGCAGAGCATCACGTGCGCATCGTGATCCAGTGCAAGGCCCGCGGCTTTTTCCAGCCGGCCGTCGCGCAACCCCGACGGGATGCGGCCGGCGAGCGAACCGTCGTGCGCCTCGCGGCTGACAAAAGTCACAGTGCGCAAATCCCGCTCTTTCGAAATCTTGCGGATCACGTCCTGATAGACGAGCTCCGCGGCATGGCGTACCGCATGCACCAGCACCACGTTGCGAAAGCGCGTCCAGGGCGTCTCGGTCCTCAGTATGGAGAGAAACGGCGCGATGCCGGTGCCGGTGGACACGAGCCACAAGGTTTTTGCCTCCGGCACCTCCGAGAGCACCAGGAAGCCCGCCGGATTCGACGCGACCAGTAGACGCTCGCCCGCGCGCAATCGCTCGAGGCGGGGCGACAACGGCCCGCCGGGCACGACGATGCCGTAAAACTCGAGCACCGGGTCCTGCGGCGGGTTGACGAACGAGAACGGCCGGGCGAGGTCCTCCTCGAGCGCGATGCGCACGAACTGCCCCGCTTCAAAGCCGAGGCGCGGCGCATCGCCGGTAAGCTGCGCGCGCAGCGAGAACGCGGTATCGGTCCAGCGCCGGTTCTCCAAAACCCGGGCTTCCAGCCACTTGCTCATTGCATGCGGAACGGCTCGAGTTGCAAATCCTGCAGCTCCGCGCCGAGCATCACGATCGCTCCGTGGCGCCGGTTGTTCCCGGTGTCCGAGAACTCGAAGGTATAGGTGCGCGCAATCTTGAGCTGGCCGTCGTCGTCGCGCCCGAGGCGCACGCGGCTGACCGATACCGTGTCATCAAGGAATTGCAGCTCGTAGCGTTCGCACGCGGCGCGTCCGGCCTTCAGCGCGCGCTCGCGTGCGCGCAGGCTGTCGAGCCAGAAGAATATCCCTGCGACCAGCAGGACAATCGCGGCGCCTTCCCACACGCCGCGAGTCTACTGGACGCTAGCCGAGTCGAATGGCTCCCTGCTCGAGCGTGGCGTCGTCGCGCAGCGTCTGCGTCGCGGTGCCGAACTGGCTCGCGCCGAGCACCTGCTGCGCGGGCGTGAAGCCGATGCCCGCCAGGCTGCCGTCGCGCCCGTAGCGGTACGCGAGATCGCCGCCGAGTGCCTCGGTGTCGCTACCGCCCAGATGGAACTCGAGGAGCGCGCTGGTGAGCGCCCATGACGACAGGCCAGAGGCTTCGAACTCGCCGACCAGGCCCTGGAAGTCGAAGCGCTGCACCTTGTGGTTGAGCAGCGGATCGCTGGAGCCCGCGTCGAAATCCTCCATCGCTTCGGCAATGACCTGAAGGCTGAGGATGCTGCGGTTGGCCGTGGCTGAATACCAGCCGGCGAAGGTGATGCTCTCTGCGGCTCCCGTGGCGAGCACCAGGTTGTTGCCCGAACGGCTCAGGCGCAGGTCTTCGTAGGCAATCGCGCCACCCAGCGAAAGCGTGTTGTCGGTTCCGCTGCTGGCGTTCACCACGTCCTGCCCGTCGCCGGCGTTGAAGGCGATGAGGTCGGCACCGCTGCCGGTGGTCATGGTGTCGTTGCCTGCGCCGCCGATGTAGAGCTCGCGCGCCGACCCGCCGGTGAGCGAATCAGCCCCGGCGCCGCCGTTCAACAGACCGTTGCCGGAGGTGTCGCTTAGCGTATCGTTGCCGCCGCCGCCTTCGAGGATGTCGACACCGCCCGAGCCTTGCAGCGTGTTGCCGCCGGTGTTGCCGCGGATCAGGTTGGCTGCCGAGTTTCCGGTGCCGGTCAGGTTCGACGCGCCATCGAGTATCAGCGCCTCGACGTTTGCCCACAGCGTGCGATTGACCGAGCTATGCGCGATGTCGTCGCCGCCGCCGGCAACCTCGGTTACCGAGTCGCCGCTGTCGGTGAAGTAGGTGTCGTTACCCGCGCCGCCGGTCAGCGTGTTTGCGCCGCTGTTCCCGGTGAGGATGTTGTCGAGCGCATTGCCGGTGCCGCTGCGGTTGGCGGTGCCGGTCAGCGTGAGGTTCTCGACGTTGAGGCCGAGCGTGTAGTTGATCGAGGAATTCACCGTGTCGATGCCCGCGCCCGCAGCCTCGTTCACCACGTCGCCGACGTTGTCGACGAAATAGGTGTCGTTGCCGAGGCCGCCGGACATGTTGTCGGCTCCGCCCAGGCCGTTGATGGTGTCGTTGCCCGAGCCGCCGACCAGCGTGTTGTTGGCCGAATTGCCGGTGATGGTCTGATCCGGTGCAGCCCCCACATTGACGGCAAAAAGGTCCGATGCGAAGAGCCCGCCGCCGTCGGTCGCGCGTACTTCGACGCTGATCGAGCCCATGTTCGCGGTCCCCGGCGTGCCCGTGAACGTGCGCGTGGCCGGGTTGAACGACAGCCAGGCCGGCAATGCGCCGCCGCCCGCCAGCGTCGCGGAATAGGCGAGCGTATCGCCGGCATCCACATCGGCGAACGTACCCAACGGGACGGTAAAGCTGAACGCGACTGTGTCCTGCGCGCTCTGGTCGGCGATGGCATTCACCAGGGTGGGCGCGTCGTTGGTATTGACCACTGCGATGTCGAATACATCGGAAGCGCTCGCGCTGGCGCCATCAGTTGCTGTCACGCGGACCGAGACCGTGCCCACGTTGCCATTTGACGGCGTGCCCGAGAAGGTCCGGGTCACGGCATCGAACGAAAGCCACGACGGCAACGGATCGCCGTTCGACAGGCTCGCCGAGTAAGTAAGCGTGTCGCCCGCATCGACATCCGCAAAGGCACCGGCAGGCACCGTGAAGCTGAACGGCGAGTCTTCGGCTGCCGACTGGTCGGCGATGGCATTGGCCAGCGTCGGCGCATCGTTGGTGTTCGCGACCGTGATGTCGAGGACGTCCGAAGCCGTACGGCCCGATTCATCCGTGGCGGTCACGCGCACCGACACCGTGCCGACGTCGCCGTTCGCCGGCGTACCGCTGAAGGTGCGCGTCGCCGCGTCGAACGCAAGCCACGACGGTAGCGTGGCGCCGTCGGCCCGCGTTGCGCTGTAGGCAATCGAGTCGCCGAGCACGCTGTCGGCGTCCGCAAACACGTTCCCCGGGACGACGTAGGTGAATGCCGCATCCTCGACCGCGCTCTGGTCGCCGATCGGATTCACTACCGTGGGCGCGTGGCCGTTCTGGATCGCCAGGCCGGCGAGCGTGGTCTCGGTCCACACCGTGCCGTCGGCGAACCTTACTTCCTCGATCTCGATCTCCGCGCCGGTCGTGGGCGACCAGATCAGCTTGAGTGTTCCGCCATCGCCGTTGACATGCAGCAGGAAACCGCCGTCGTTGAAGAATTGTTGCGTCGACGGGACATACTCGACCGAGATATCCGTCGGCGCTATGTCGGCGGAGAGAGAAACGATATCCAGGTCCGCCGCCGTGCCCTGGAATTCCCATGCGACGTCGAAACCGCCGCCGCGCGCGAAGCGATAGGTGTCGTTGCCCGCGCCGCCCTGCAGGTCGTCGTTGCCGGCGCCCCCGTCCAGCAAGTCGTTGCCGAGGTCGCCATACAGGCTGTCGAACCCGTCGTCGCCGTAGAGCTGGTCGCCTCCCGCGCCGCCGAACAGCAAGTCGTTGCCGGCCATGCCGAAGACCGTGTCGTTACCGGCGCCGCCGAAGAGTGTGTCCTGTCCGGCGCCGCCATAGAGCACGTCGTGGCCGTCGTTGCCATGAACGACGTCGTTGCCGTCCAGCGCAAAGATCTGATCGCCGAATTCCGAGCCGTTGAGGACATCGCCCCCGTTGGTTCCGACGTAGGGGGACGTGTTGACCACATTCTCGGGCAGCCACACCGACCCATCGCCGAACTCGAGCGTGACGCGCCAGCCTTCCTCGCCCGGCAGGCCGGACGCCGACTGGAGGGTGATCGACGCCCCGGTGTCCACCACGGTGATGTAGAGGTTCCATTCGTCGCGCGTCATCAGCACCGAAGAACGTGACAGCCCGGGGAGCTGCAGCCGGTCGCCCGCGCCGATCGACGCTGAATTGCCTGCGTCGTCCTCTGCCGTAAACACATAGGTGTCGGCACCAGCGCCGCCAACGAGAACGTCACTACCGCCGCCGCCAAAGAGCGTGTCGTCTCCGCCCAGCCCCTCCAGCCGCTCCGACCAGTCGGTGCCGAACATGAAGTCGTCGCCCGCCGTCCCGAGGTAGCGAAGATCCGCAAGCTCCGCCGCGCTCCACACCGT